>Ga0172379_10000063_pt1 | contig 267601 bp, 233 predicted proteins | sample GrowelOW334metaG_FD_119756 | JGI IMG/M metagenome (GOLD analysis project Ga0172379, IMG submission 119756) | Groundwater microbial communities from an aquifer near a municipal landfill in Southern Ontario, Canada - Groundwater well OW334 metaG | ecosystem: Environmental > Aquatic > Deep... | reverse complement strand
GTTTTGAGTCCGGGCTAATGGGGGTTTTGTCAGCAGAATACCGAGAGTTAGTGATGTTGATGGTGGTATAAAACGCCCGTTTGTCATTGCGAGCGTTAGCGAAGCAATCTCGAGATTGCTTCGTCGTCGCGGTGCGCCTCCTCGCAATGACATGGTCCCGCCACAAAAAAAGCCGTCCATGCCTTCCTTCCCTGGTCGGGATGACGCAATCAAACATGTCGACACCGCGCCTGACCGCCTCCACGATCTGCTCCGGGTAGCCGACGCCCATCAGATAGCGGGGTCGATCCTCCGGCATGGCCGGCACCAGATAATCAAGCACCTTATACATTTCCGCCGGCGTTTCGCCGACCGAGAGGCCGCCGATGTTATAGCCGTCAAAACCGATTTTAGTGAGACCGGCTAAACTTTTCATCCGCAGTTCTTTGTCGAGGCCGCCCTGGATTACGGCATGAAGCAAGGGTTTGTTCCCCTTCAATCGTTGATAATAAGTCTTTGAACGTCGCGCCCAGGAAGTTGTCAGCTCTACCGATTCTTCCAAATATTCGTGTTTCGCTGGCAGAGCGACGCATTCATCCAGACAGACCGCGATGTCAACGCCAAGATCCGCCTGGATCTTCACCGCCCGCTCCGGTGTCAGGTTGAAATTCGCACCGTCAATATATGATTTAAAACTCACGCCCTTGTCGGTCAATTTTACCAACCCTTCCCCGCCTCGCTTTTTCGTACTTGCCCCGCTAAAAACGGGGTTTGATAAATCTTCAAGGTTACCTGATTTTTTTGCGGGGCCTGAAAGACTGAACACCTGGAAACCGCCCGAGTCGGTGAGAATCAGCCCGGGCCAGCCGATGAACTTGTGCAGACCGCCGAATTTCTTCACCGCTTTTTCCCCGGGCCGGAGCATCAGGTGGTAGGTGTTGGACAAGATGATCTGGGCGCCGAGCTTTTGGAGCTCTTCGCTCGTTATGTGTTTCACCGCACCCTGCGTCGCGACCGGCATGAAAAAAGGCGTTTTGATACGCCCATGAGCCGTTGCCAAAACGCCCAATCGTGCTCCGGACTTGGCTGAGTGATGCAAAATTTTATAATGTTTCATATTGATAATTTACTATATACGATTGTTTTAATCAACAAAAAAGGGCGGCGCAGATTGCACTGCGCGCACCCCTGGCGGTACATTTGGCGTTACCGCGCACCTACTTTGACCGGTTCGGGAATATAGATTCTTACTCCCCCGAACATCGTCTTGAAGCTTTCAACGAGCTGTTGAATCCGGCTTTTCTGGTAAGGCAGAGGCGTGCAGGCCGTGAAGAAAAGGCCTGCCCATAAGCATATCATCCGAATATCTGACAGAACCGTCGTTATGGACAGCTTGCCAATAGCGATTTGTATCAGGCTTGTTGCGAAGCCGGCTACCAATAACAGGGTAAAAAACAGCCTCATAAATACTGATATCGGGCTTATCCTTTCCTGGTTCATCGCAGTTTTGGTATGCAGGCTTTTCTGTTCTGTAATCCATGCTATTAAATACCAACAAGCCGCACCGAAAAACATCAGCGCCATCCAAGCTAAGCTTTGCCGTTCAATAAATAGGTGTTCTACTAGATGCGTAATCAGATTCGTGATGAACATGGCCTTGGCGATAAAGAAACAGTTCTTTCCGGTGATCTTCTGGAAACGGTTGGCGGTTGGCTGAAACAGCCTATCGATCAAGTATCCGTCCAGCGTCTCAAACCGATACATACGCTACCTCCATTTTTTCGCCCTACCGGGCGATTTATTTGTATTTGTGTAAATAGCTTTCCTTGAGCAGATTTTGTATTATACATAGATAAGCCGATGATGTCAAGTAACACTAAAAAACACATCAAAATGACATCAACATGATGGATATGATGGGTTTTTTGGTAAATTTATAGATAATGGGGTAAGAGAAACTATGGCACTACCCTTCCATCGTCCGTGATCGCCGGATCATCTTCCAGCTTGGTCGTTTTTGGTGCGGTCTTCTTGCTGATCGGCGAGTTGGTGACGCTGTCGACCGCGTTGATCTCAGTGCCGGCCAAGAGCACCAGCACTTTGTTCACGTCTGCCTCGGTTGGCGTGATGCTCAGGTTGAATTCCGCTTCGGATTTATAGACAGTGATCGGCAGGCGCCCGAGATTCCAGACGACCTTGTTCGCGGCTTGGTCGTAATTCAGGGTGCCGAGAGTCGTCCGGCTTTTCTGGTCGAAACTGACGCCGGCCGGCAAAGTGGTGGAAAGCACCACATCGTAAAGTTCGTTCAGGTTATTGGTCAGCACCCAATATATCTTATAGCTCGTCATCTGGCCGACTTTCGGCGGCACCGGACCGGAGCCGACCGCGATGTTATCATCGTTAAAATATCTGACCTGTTCAACTAAACTAAGATCGCTGTTGAATTTGCTGATGATCATGTTGCTTTGCCCGTCCTCTTTGGCTGCCGGTTCGGTCGAGGAGGCAGTCTGGCCTTCCGGCACCACCCCGAGACTGAATTGTACAAAACTCTTGACTTGGTAATTCTTGGTTGGATCGATCTCGCCGGCGGCAGCGAGTTTGATCGAAAAATCAATCGTGCCCTCGCTTCCCGGTGCGAGTTCGGCGAGTACCGGCAATTCCGTCTTGCTCCAACTGATCGTTTTGCCGCTGACACGCCCCTTGTTCTTGTCCGCGAGGCTCGCCCAATCCAGGAAATCACTATCCAGTACCGCCATGATTACAACGTCTTTCATGATGGTTTTACCTTTGTTGTTATAAACGATGGAATAATTCATAGTCTGCCCGAAATTCACGCCCTGGTCGGTCCGTGAACCGTTCAAGATCAATGTTAAATTAAGGTCGCGCTTCTGCACGTCGTATGTGATTTTTTTGCTGAGAAAGGTATAGTATTTTTGTCCGTCCTCGGAGAATTCGAATTTCAGGTTTAGATCCTGGGTATCCGTCAGCTTATCCTTAAACTTGAATTTTATCTTCAGCTCTTTCTCTTCCTTGCCGGCATCTGTTATCTGCCAATTACCGGGTATCGAACCGCTGGCAGTCGATTTATCAAACTCCAAATTTTCCGCCTGGTCGATGGTCAGTCTGAAATTTGTCAGATAATTCTCATCTTCCGCCCGGTATTTGACGACCACCTCATTGGTTTCGCCGACCAAGGCGCTGGAAGCGCTGTCGATACTGACGGCCAGCCCGAGTCCCGAAATGGTGCTTTGGGAACTGGCCTCTTTCTTGAAATCCGACAGGATGTTCGCCGGCTGGTAGGTCAAGCTGCCGATGATGATCGCTTGACTGCCGGTCTCACCCACTAATTTGCCTTTGACCCTGATTTCGCCCGAGCGCCTGATCGGCAACAGATCGAACTTCCAGCTGTTCTGGTCTGTGGCGGGTTTCGGTTCCGCGTCCAGGTAGATGAAATTATCAGGATAAGTCAGGTCAACGGTCAAATTTTTAATATCCACGCGATCCAGATTCTTGTAAGTGACGATATAGAAAAATTCCTTGCCGGCGAGTATCTCTTTGTCGGCGGAAATCGTGATACTGACCGCCGCCAGATCGCCCGACGCCTTCACATAGATAAAGTAATAACCGAGCCAAAGGAGCGCAATTAGTCCCGTCAATCCAACCAGGAAAGAAAATATTTTATAGATAAATCCGCGACGCGTTATTTTTTCGAACTTTGGCATGGCTGCCGTGCCTTTTTTTTCGTCATGGTATATTTCCGACAAGCCGGATTCGATCTCCTGCTCTCGCACCTCCTCTTTCACGTATGCCTCGAATTTCCGCTCCTCATCTTCGGACGGCATGCTGCGCTCGACAAAATCAGCCAGAGCTGACTTCACTTGCTTGGGTTTTACCGGCCCTGTCGGCGCTTTTTGTTTTTTCTCAATCGGCGCCGCTTCGGGGCTGATTGATTCGTTTGGTTTTGGCATGTTAAAAATTTAAAATGTAAATTGAGATTTAAAAAAACTTTCTCCTCGTCCCCGCGCAGCCTGCCTGCCGGCAGGCAGGGCGGGAATCTTGCGGTGTTTAAAGTATTAAGATTCCCGTTTTCACGGGAATGACAAGGGTTGAATCATTATTTATTTTCCAAAATCACTGCCCAGAATTTATCAACATCAAGCGGTGTGTTGAGATTCCATATTTTTTCATTTACCCCGGTTATTTCGGCCGGATATTTCCAGGCAGGCTGTGAGGCAAAAGCGGAGCCGGCATCAAGCGCCAAGGTGCTGTTGATGGTCGTATTCTCCGCGCCTGGCTGTTTCTGAGCCAGTAATGAATAGGTGGTGTAACTTTTTTCCGGCTCAATAAACAAACCGGATAACTTATCCAGAAGATTCTCTTCCTCCGCGATCCGCAGCCTGAACGGCAGGCGGTATTTCAAAGTTATGACCGCAGTCTCGCCAGGATCGATCATCGACCAGTTCGCGAAAACCGTCTTGCTTCCTTCGTTATAAATTTTCGCGCCGCTTGACGGATCGACCCGCGCGTGGTTTTCGGCAGCCAGATCGGGATCTTCGGCCCAGCTTGAGTCCGGCTGGCTGAAATATCCGGAATCAGGCGGCACGAAGCCGGTAGCTGACAGAAGTTCGCTGCCACCCGGCACGTAGACCCGGAGCCAATTGACATTGCGCACGCCGCTGAACTTCTCGCTCTTTTCGCCGGTATGTTCGCGCTTAATCATCAGAGTATCCGTGACTTCTCCGTCCGAGCCGATTTCGGCCCGATGGCTGACGGTCTGGCGGATGTTCTTATCACTCTTGCCCCCGCCGATGTTGGAATTCACCACCATCAGGTAGTCGCGGTTCGTCTCTTTCATCCGGCCATCCCAGCCGTATCGGGCGATAGCGGCGGCCGCTTCGGAATCGCGCAGGTAGATCAGAATCTGTTTCTGGTTCAAACTTTCTTCCGCTGATTTTATCAGTGCCAACAGGGTTTCCTGATTCATATTGGCTGGCAGATCAGCGGTAATTTTTTCCAACAACGCGCCGATGATCTTTTTCGGCTTGGTAGTGACATCGGGCTTCTGTTCGGCAAATTCCTGGATCACCGGTAAAAAATTGTCGGCGGTGATGGTTACGCCATAATCGGCAGTCAGGTCGATGGGACCGGTGATACGCAAAAGCTTTTCCAGGACTTGCGGAGTCAGACTGATCACTCCATCGACGGTCGGGCCGTCTGATTTTTCGAAAAACCAGGCGACTTTGCGCGCCGAGGTAGGCCAGTCCGGCCACCAGTTGGCATCCCAGAGATGCCACAAGGGATTCAACAACCACAGGGGCTCGGGCGCGATCATCCGCACCCGTAAACCGGCCTCGGTGTCGTAGGTGCCGCCGCCGGGCGTTTCCATGTTTACTAATTTGCCATCCCTGAAATCAACAAGAGCGTAGCTGCCTAAGAATCCGCCGGTCGCCCGCGCTTCAGTGTTGTTCTGAAAGACGACGAGGTAGCGTCTGAGGCCGTCGCTGCCCAGGACCGTACTTATTTTTTTTGTCAGGTCGATGAATTCCGCGAGCGTGCCCTCCAAAAAGACCGCTTGCTCTTTCATGGCTATAAATTTATTCCGGTATTCCGGCGGCAGGATATCGGGATTTATTTTTTCGATTGATCGGTTCAGGTCGCCGGCCGAGTTGACAGCCTCGGTGCCGAAGCGGGCGAATTCAGCCAACGCTGCCGGCAGGTCTGTTTTTGACAGCTCGGTCAGCGCCGCTACACCCAGACTCAGGTTTTTACCCATCTTGGCGCCTGCCTCACCGGCCGCCAAAATATCCGATCCGGCCGCCGCCAGCCGCGCTTCTCCGAGCGGCACGAGCGAACCCAGAGCCAGCAATACTTCGTTGATATTTTTCAATTCGGTCTGTGCTTGGGCGAAGCTTTCATCAGCGCTATCGAAGTTGCCGGCCGCGGAGTTGAAATCCAAGCCGGCCGCGGAGTTACCGGCGCTGACCAGCTGCTGTATCGCCGATTGCGAGGTATCGGTGATCCGCGCGCGGACATCATCCAGGGATCGATAATACGTGTAGGCCTTGATCGGCAAAGTCATGATCAAAAGCACCAGGGGAAAAATCAGATATGAAAGCACTCCCCGCCGGCTTTCCGCCTGATAATCCTGTTCGCTCATCTCCGCCTCGACCGGCACCGGCTTCAGCTCCGCAAATTCTGCCGGCCGCTGTGTTTTTTTGAACAATTTGCCTGCGTTGACGAATGGCGCGGCTGCGAGCAGACCCAAGCCGTTAATCATTCGATATAGAAATTTTGGTGGCAGGAGAATCGCGGCAAGAACCGTATGTTTTATTTTTTGCCAATCGCGCGGCGGCTTTTTTACCACTTCAGTCTGGTTCAGATAGTCGAATAGGTAGTCCTTGACCTTCTCTTTGACTGCCGGCTTTTTACTCAAAGGCTGATCCATGGCAGCGGTCAGATCAACGACAAAACGGGATGTCCGAAAATCATCCTGTTGATAGAGATTATATGGGCTTCGTTGGTTAGGTTGCATGGGCGGGTCGCATAACTCGTAACGCATAACGCGTAACGAATCAGTCACAAAATGGGTGTTAATTACCACCTTATTATAACAAATATAAGGATATTATGGCAAACTATTGACAATAATGCTTAAATATGATACTATATATATTCTGATTAACGCTCTTTTTGCCTTGCAGCCCAGTTAAATGGGGCTGAATACGTCTTGAGGAGGCCACTGAATGGTTCAGAAATCGCCCACGTACAGGTTGTTGCGGCGGGAAACCAGCGTAAAAGTCGTGGTGCCCATCGGGAAGCACATGAAGCGCGACGAGAAGAACGGCTGCTGGAGGCACGGCGAGGTTGTCGGCTACGACGATGCCGGCAAACCGCGCATCCTCAGCGAGGTTTTTTTCGGCTTCGTCGAAGCCGACCTCGGCAAGACGTGCTGTGCCATCGCCGGAGTCGAGGAGAAGACCCTGCCGGACAGGCGGGAGTACACGCTGGTGACGTATGTCAAGACGGAGGGCTCGCCCACCAAGGTGCTCGACCTGGTGGACGGGGTTCCGGCAGGAGCGATCAAGCTCCTGCAGAACTCGGCGAAAAGCTTGGTGTTCCGGCCGATCATGGCCGTCGCACCGACAGCGTCGCCGCAGGCAGCGCAGGCTTCCGCCTAGCGCCAGCCGCGCAAGGCGAACAACGACCCGGACCGCATCGTAGCAATACGATTGCGGCCCGGGTTTTTCATTTTGCTTTGATTTGGCTCGCGAGCACCGGTGTCGAAGTAGCGTAAAGCTTATAGAGAGAAAATTGTTTGGTGATCGCTGAGACTTCCCTGATGCCGACGCCGGACTTGCTCAATTTCGTCCGATTGAGATATTCCACATCGGCCGGTTTATAGCTGAAGTTATAATAATATACGGGCGTCAGCCGGACCAGTTTGCCGTACTCGGCGTTCATCCGGTCGTCGTCGAACAAGCCGACGATCACTTCGCGCTCAGGAAACAGCACCTTGTCGTGATAGCGGGTGATGATCACCGCACCCGGCTCGGTCAGCGCGAAAATCTTGTCCGCCTGTGCCTTATTTTCCCTCATCACATAGTAAGTCGGCACCAGCCCCTCGTTCGAGCCGAATAAAATAAATAAGACGGAAAAGATGCCGATGACGCTGACCAGATAGATGCGGGCGAAACCGACCGCGAAACGGAATTTGGCTAGACGGGTGAGTTTGACGATCAGCAGGCCGGCGAACGGAATGGCGCCGAGATAGATCGGCAGCCAGTACCGCGTGTAGGAGTTGCCGATGGTAAATACGCGCGGATCGGGGTTGTCGTGGAACTGCCAGCTGCCGTAATAAAAAACCAGGATGACGCTGGCGAGCGTCCAGCAAAAGACAAAAATCATCTGCCGTGAACGTATCCGCTTCATATCGAGCAGAAAAACCACCAGCCCGAGACCAGCGCCGTAAAACAACCAGGGAAACATCATGTAGACATAATTATAAAAATTCCGCAGGCTCAGTTCGCTGTCAAAACCGAAAAAGAAAATCGTGCTTTTGAAAAAACTCCAGAGCTGGCGCTGTTTCAAGAGGTCCGCGTCGATCACACTTTTGACCAATCCCTGGCTGGTCGTCACCAGATTTACCAGAGAGTTGTTCATCTGCGGATAACCTGATTTGAACGCTCCTCCATAGAGCTGCTTATTCCAATAAAGAACCGGCGTGGCCGCGACCACCAGAAAAAGCAAGAATACCACCAGACGGATCAGACCGATCCGTTTATAATTAAAAAGCCAGCCGAAGAACAGCACCGGCGCCAGCCACAATAATTCCGAGGTGCGTGTCATGACGGCCGCACCGACGAACAGGCCGGCAATCGCCGGATAGATCAGGCGCGGCACCATATTTTTCAGCCGCGCGTTGCGAGCCTTTTTCTTCAATTCCCTGTCATCATCATCATAAACGGCGATGATCCGGTCTTTTTTGGACATGATAGTGGCGAAATAAAGACCGATGATCAAGAGAACGACGAACAGGACGTTATGGAACATGCTGCGGCTGGCATAATAAAAATACGGCGGGAACAGGGCGAGCAGCGCGGCGGAAACCAGGCCGGTGGACGGCCCGAAGAGTTCTTTGACGAAAAAATAAAAAAAGATCAGCCCCAAAGCGGCGAAAGCCGGAGTGAAATACGGTAAAAGTTTGATGGATGTCAGGCCGGCCAGCTTGCCGTAAATCAGAGTCATGCCGAGAAAGCTCACCGGCTTCAAGTACCCATTATCAGACTGGATGCTGCGCGGAGCGATAATATTCTCGACCAGCCGGTTGAATTTTTCAAAACTGCTCAAATTTCCGGTTTGCGCGTACAGTTTGGCAAAATAATAATTAGCCGTTTCGTCGGGCGAATTCCATTTGACGAAGCCGCCCGCCTGTCCGTAAAGATTGAATAATGACGCAGTAACGAAAAAACCGCCGGAGATGATCAAGAGGATGATCACGCGGATGATCTTTTGGCTGCGGTAACTGCCGTTTTCTTGTTCCATTTTATCTGGTAAAATGAAATTATCTTTAAAAAGATAATTTCATCCCGAGCGTTAGCGAGGGATCTCTTATGACTTATAAATTTTCAATTTCTGATTTAAGCCTCGGTTTACTCGCGCTCGCCACCTTCTGGAGCGGGCTCGTTTACCGACTGTTCGGTTTGGCTTTATTCGGCGTAGTTTTGAGCGTGACGATGACCGTTCTCTGTTTTATCATTTTACTAAAAGTAGAGAGAAAGCACAATCAGGCCGAAACTGCGCAACGGGCGGCTCTTCCGGCGCGCTATGCCCGCATCGATTGGTTCTTGACGGGGCTATATCTTGTGCTGGCGGCCTGCTGTTTTCTGCTGCTCTCGCGATCTGGCATTACCGGATCGATCGTCTCGCCATGGCAAGCGGTACCGGCGGCATTTTTCGTGATCTACTTTATCAGCTCGCTTACCTTGTTTTTTTTGCTTGGACGCGGATCCAAGATCGGCCTGGTTTTCGCCGGCATCCATTTTTTTCTGACCTATTCGGTCATTATCTTCGTCTATAAACTCGGCTTCGGTTATGATTATTTCATCCATCAGGCGACGCTGGAATTGATCGATAAACAGGGCGTGGTGGATCCTCGGCCTCTTTATTATCTGGGACAATACGGACTATTGACTATCATCCACAAGATCAGCTGCCTGCCGCTTGCCTGGCTGCATCGGCTGCTGGTACCGCTTTTGGCGGCGATTTTTTTGCCGCCGCTGGCATATCGCGCCCTCGATGTATGGTTTGAAAAAAAAATTCATCCATCTTTTCTTTTATTTTTCTTGGCCGTCCCCCTGCCCTTTCTGACCTTCACCACGCCGCAAAATTTCGCCCTGTTGCTGCTGTTATTCGTCATCCTGCTTTCCGCCGAAATAAAAAATATCTTCGAATATGCCGTCGCGGCGGCGCTGGCGCTGGCCGCGCTCGTGACGCATCCGGTCGCCGGCATACCGGCGGTTTTACTCGTACTGGCGCTGATCGTGCGCGGCTCCGGCCTGCGCGTCCGGTTCAAACGCTTGAGTTTCGGCGCAATTTTTATCTTGTCGGCGATTCTTTTACCGCTGGCTTTTTATCTGCTCGAAAAACCGCAGATCGGCGCAAAAGCGATTTCGCTTGCCGGCCTGTTGCCGGCGCTCGGTCTGTCGGGTGCGGGTTCAGACAACATCATCTTGAATTTCGTTTATTTTTACGGTTACAATTTTTGGGCTGTTTTGCTGGTTCTTTCTGCCGCCGGCCTTTGCTTGGCGCGAAAATATGGCAGACTGCATTGCTTTGAGCCGCAGCTGTACGTCGCCGGAGGCTTGTTCGTAGCGTACGTGCTGACAAAGATCCTGCCCTTCAATTTTTTGATCGGCTACGAACATGATGATTATCCTGAAAGGATACTTTTAGCCGCCTGCCTGTTTCTGGCGCCGTTCATCATCTTGGCCGGCGGCCAGCTGACTGAATCGATCCGGCGGCAAAATCTTATTTTCAAAACCGGCTGGTTGGTTTTCGCGTTATTATTGATGTGCGCTTCGGTCTATCTGGCCTATCCCCGTTTCGATCGGTATTTCAATTCGCGCGGCTACTCGGTCGGGGAAGCCGATATCGCCGCGGTTGATTGGATCGAACATGATGCCCGAGGCGATTACATCGTGCTGGCCAACCAGCAAGTCAGCGTGGCGGCGCTCAGCCGATTCGGTTTCAAGAAATATTATCCGGGCGATATTTTTTATTATCCGATCCCGACCGGCGGTCCTCTCTATAATTACTACCTGGAAATGGTATACCGGAAACCGACGCGCGAAACCATGGCCGGCGCGCTGGCTTTGGCCGGAGTGGAACAGGGCTATTTCGTCTTGAATAAGTATTGGACCGATTTTGCCAAAGTCCTGGCGGAAGCGAAACTCTCAGCTGATAGCTGGCAGTCCATTGACAACGGTCAGGTATATATCTTTAAGTTTAAGCTGCGATAAGACCGGACTCGGTCGTTCAGGCTAATTTTAATCTCTCGATTATTTGCGGAGCCGAAAGCAGCTTCGTTTTATTTTTTTGGGACAAAAACCGGAGTTGGCCGGATTGATTGATGGCCCAAACCAGCTTATTCTGCAGGTCCTGGGAATCAGCCGGTTTGAACAAAAAATTCCGGTCGTTGATCAATTCACTGATGCCGCCCAAACTCGAGGCAATCACCGGCAAACCGACCATAAAGGCTTCAAAGATTACGCTGGGAGAATTTTCATAGCAAAGTGATGGCACCACCAGACAATCGGCCTGCGACATCGCCGCGAGCACCTCTTCCCTCTTGATTCGACCCAAAAATCTGATGTTTTGATTCGCGCCGGTTATTTTTTTTAACGCCTCGGTTTGTGAGCCATCACCGATAATGGTCAGCTCTGCTGAAGCGGAATTCAATCCAGCGAAAGTTTCGGCCAAGAAAAGCACGCCCTTGTGATTTTCAATCTGTCCGACATAAATGAAGCCGAAATTTTTTTTCTCGCTGTTTGTCGGTGAATCTTTTGTCGTGAGGCCCGAATCCGGAAAAGGGTTGGGTAAAACTAGTTTTTCGGAAGTTTTAAAATATCCGCGGGAGACGTGCTCGCCGAGCAGCCAGGCGGAGGGTGAGATGATTTTTTCCGGCGAACCGAACAGCCGCCCGGCAGCTGACTGATAAATTTTTGCCCCGAGGCTTTCGATAAGTTTCTCTTTGCCGTAAATCAGCAGGCCGGATGGATGCAACAGTTGGATATCGTGCAGAAAATGAAAGTGCCTGATTTTGAGACGTTTAATGGCGAGCGGGGTTAAAAAACCGACCCCCATCAAATTATGCGTCATCACTAAATCCGGCTTTTCTTTTGCCAGAATTTTTTTGATCCGAAAATAACCGACTAGGTTGAACAGATTGGCGAGCTGCCAGATAAAGCGCAAAAAAACCGGCAGACGACCAAGATGAAAGTAGACGGAAGACATGCCGCCAAGATAAAAAATTTTATCGCTGGACGCCGGCGCTGTCTTGTCCCGAGGCAAGGTGGTGATGATAAAAATTTCATGACCGGCGGCAGCAAGCAGTTTGGCATAACCCTCGACAGCGGTCTCGGCACCGCCGCGGGCGAACGGCGCATATAGATTGTTTATCAGGCAGATTTTCATTCTTTTGGCGTAAAATTAGCGCGGAAATACAGACGGACCAAGTCTTTGCCGATCTTTTCCCAGTCATATCTTTCGATCGCCAGTTTCAAGGCGGCGGCGCCCATTTTGTCGCGCAACTTATCGTCCGTCAGCAATAGAAAGAGTTTCTTGGCCAGATCTTTCTCGTCTCCGGGAGTGATCGCGAAACCCTCTATGCCGTTATGGAAAACGCTGCGGACGCCGGGCAAACTGCTGGCGATTACCGGCGTACCGCAAGCCATCGCCTCCAGTAGCACCAAGCCGAAGGCCTCACCCTGGTTGATCGACGGTAGGACGAACACCCGCGCTTTGTTGTATTGCTCGGCCAATTGCTCGTTTGTCAGACCGCCCAAGAAACGGACGTGGTCGGCCACGCCCAGATCGCCGGCCAGCTGCCGGTAATATTCCTGTAATTCTCCCTGACCGACAACAACCAGTTTCGGCGCCACGACTATTCCGCGCTGGCGCTGATCATCGATCATCAGTTTGAGCGCCCTGAATAAGACATCAAGACCTTTGAAATAGTGAGCCTTATCCAGAGCGGCGACGAATAAGATTATTTTTTCATCTGCGTTACCGGCAGGGGGCGATGGTTTAAAGACACCGAGGTCAACGCCGAACGGTATGGTGATAAATTTCGAGTGGTACTGCTGATAAAGCTCGGTCAAGGCGGAATTTTTTACATAATCCACCGAGGCACAGCTGATAAAATCTGCCTGCTTGATCAGTGATGGCAGAACGAATATCCGGTTGAATTTAAAAATCAGGCCTTTCAAGCCTGTGCCGATGGAGTCCATATGATAGTGCAAAAGCAGCTTCATCTTGCGGTTGAAGATAAGCTTGGAGAGCAGGACCGGCAGCATCGCCCCGTAAAAAGGATAATGCAGATGGACCAGGTCATAGCCTTTGAGGCGCCAGATCAGCTGGGGCACCATCGCCGCGTTGCCGAACGGCACCAGGGGCGTGAGGCGTTCCACCTTGAGATTCTTAAGCGCGGCCGCCGGTTCGAGCGAGATGGCCGGTTTATTCCGGTAAAGCGGGGTGAAGACGGTCACTTCGTGCCCGGCAGCGGCAGTCTGTCTGGCGAAATGATATACGGTGTTTCCCATACCGCCGCGATACGGGGGAAAAGTGGAGATGATCTGGGCGATTTTCATCTAGGTGCGCACTTTATTGAATAAGTAGCGATGCCAGACGTATAACCCGACGAAGCTGATGGCGGCGGCCAGGATGTCGACGACCTCCACTGCCCCGGTGATGATCAGTTTGAGCAGAATGATCAGCATGGGGATGCCGAAAGTGACCAGATCGGCTTTGACTTTGTCGAAAAAAACCAGGAATAGCACGATATCCGTTGAGCCTTCTTCCTTCTTACTCTCCAGCTCCACCCTGATGAATTTCAATTTGATCAGAAAAATAATACTGAAAACAGCCAACGGGACCATCGCACGCATCAATTCGGTGAATTGTTGGAAACGTTCCGGATCGATGAAATACAAGAAACACAACAACACCAGCAGGATGATGAACAGATAATTGATGAAATCGATCAAAATATTTTTTGCGGACATACTTGTAATTTTAGATTTTGGATTTTAGATTTTGCCTGCCTGCCGGCGAGGCAGGGATTTTGGATCCTTCAGATTCTGTCTTTATGCCAGAAGTATTATTCAGCGCGATACTTGTAACGATCTTGGTCAGATCCTGCTCCATCTTGGCCAGACGGAGGCGCAGGCGGAACAAGAGATAGAACAAGATGGCGATCGCCACATAAAGCAGGATCTGGATGCCCGAACCGGTGAACCCCAGTTGCGCGACCAGGCGATCTATAGACCTCAAAAAAATGACTGCCAGCGCCGCGCCGATCCAGAAGATGAACCAGAACACCATCTCGCCGGCGGCGATCTGCTGTTTCTGTTTCTGCCAGAATAAACGGGCCAAAAAGAAAGCGATTACGATCAAGGCTAAGATTTGTTGCAACATATCAATTTATCAAACGTGAAATGAATAAATCTTTAAGGATCCTGAAACCGCGGGTGAAGCCTGAGCCGAACTTATGATAAACAACCGTCATCGGGACCTCCTTGATGGTGAGACCTGACCGGCTGGCCGCGTAAATTATCTCGGAACAATGAGCCATGTCATCCTGATGCCACTTGACCGATGCGGCCGCCCGCCGGGAAAAAGCGCGGAAACCGCTCTGAGGGTCGGTCGTCCTGACGTTGAGAAAGACGCGGTTAACCAGACGAGCCAGCGGCAAAATCACCGCTTTTTTAAAACCCGGGATAGCGGAACGTTTATCCAAAAAACGCGAGCCGAAAACCATCTCCGCCTCTCCGCGGATGATCGGCGCAACAACTTCAGCGATTTCTTCAGCCAAAAATTGGCCATCCGCATCAAAATGTACTATTACATCCGCACCGGCCTCAAGCGCGTATTCTGTTCCTGTCCGCAAGGCTGCGCCTTGGCCGCGGTTGATGATATGTCTCAACGCGGTCACCCCCGATGCTTCAGCCAGTTTATATGTTTCGTCCGTCGAACCGTCATCCACGACAACTGTCTCATAGACTAGCGGCTTCACCTGTTCAAGCACCGCCGGAAGATTTTTGCCTTCGTTCCAGGCCGGAATGACGCAGAATACTTTCAATCCGCCGACAGCTTGATTTGAAGCGGAATTCATATATTGGTTTTAAAATCCACGATGCCTTTGCTGGCGCGCAGGTCATAGATGGTTTTTTCCAGGCCTTTTTCCAGCGTCATTATCGGCAGCCAGCCCAATTCGTTGCGGGCCAGGTCGGTGTTAGGCAAAGAAAGCTCGGTGTAGAACAGCTGCTTCTCCTGATAAGTCACTTTCGATTTGGAGCCTGTCATCTTTATGATCTTATTCGCCAACTCGGTCAGATTCACATCTTGATCCGAGCCGATATTGACCGGCCCCGTGTAGTCATGCTCCATGATCTTCCGGCTGGCATCTATCACGTCGCTGACATAGCAGAAAGAAGATGAGAATTTTTCATCGCCCTGGATCAGAAGATCGCGGTTATCAAGCGCCGCCACGATGAAATCCGGTATCATCTGGCCGTCATTCAGCTTCATCCGCGGACCATAGATCCTGAACAGGCGGATAATCCTCGTATCCAGTTTATTGACATCACGATAATTCATCACCATCGTCTCCGCGAAGCGCTTGCCCTCGTCGTAAGAGCTGCGGGGGGACAAAAGATCCACGGCGCCAAGATCATTTTCTTTGATCCTCGGGTTTCCTTCGCGGCGCGGACCATAGATCACCGAGGAGGAAAAATGCAGGAATTTTGCGCCGTATTTCACGGCCAGATCGAGGCCGTTCTTGACTCCGTATGAATTGGCCAGCAAAGTCGCTATCTTGTTCTGATCGAAATACTTCGGCGAAGTGGGACAGGCGCAATTATAGATCTCGTGGATGCCCTGGAACTCTATCTTGAACGGGGCGAGCTCGGGATAATTGCGCAGATCGAGCGGCTCGCTGATGTCATGGCGGATGAATTTGAAATTCTCGTCCGACAACAGATGATCGATATTTTTTTCATCGCCGGAAGAAAAATTATCCAGGCACACCACCCGGCATTTCTTGACCAACTCATCGCATAGATGCGAGCCGATGAAACCGGCGCCGCCGATCACCAGGACATTTTTCTTATCGAATGTTCTTGTTTTTTCCATAAAAATCTATTTTACTCCTTTATTATACTATAAATAACCCTTAGTTTTCAATCATTGACACATTCACCCCGCCACGGAAGGTCTCAGCCAGGCCATAAAAAGAGTCGAGAAGTTTACCCGCCAGACTGAAAGTGCGGATGTGCGGACCGCCGCCAGGACCGGCGGCAGCGATGATCTCAACTGCGCCGTCGCGGTTGACGTCAGCCGCCGCGACCGACAAGCCGCCTCTGAATTTAGGATCGAACGCGAGAAACTGGATCCGCAACACGCCGCGCCGATCGAAAATTTTGAGGTGCGGACCGCCGCCCGCGCCGGGGCCGGTGATGATTTCGGCCTGGCGATGAGCCACTTTATTATCGATATCCGCCGAGGCTACGCGGACTCCGCCGCGGAAATTCTTGTCATAGGCGAAAAACTGCAATTTGATGTCGCCGCGATTATTGAATACCCTGACATGAGGACCGCCGCCCGCGCCGGGGCCGGTGATGATTTCGGCCGTACCGTCCCCGTTCACATCGCCGACCGCCAGATTGACTCCGCCGCGGAATGACTTGCTGTAGGCGAAAAATTGTGCCAACAATCTTCCGTTAAAATTGAAGATCCTGACCTGGGGACCGCCGCCCGCGCCGGGGCCGGTGATGATTTCGGCCGTACCGTCCCCGTTCACATCGCCGACCGCCAGATTGACTCCGCCGCGAAAATTTTCCGCATAGGCGAAGAATTGTTTCTTGAAAATACCCGCCTGGTCAAGGATATTTACTGCCGGCGGGGTGCCGGGACCGGGCGCGGTTACGATTTCGCTGCGGCCGTCCCCGTTCACATCGCCGGCCGCCACCTGCGCTCCATTCTGTTTTTCGTCTGCAATTTCTATCTTAGTGCCGTTTCTACCGTCCGAATCAGTGATATTTATCGCCCCGCCGGAACCGGAAGCAGGCGCGAACAACAGTCTGGTAGTGTGGCTTTTTATATCGGCCAGTGAAAGATCAAGCGACGCATCGACATTCAACCGCCCATGCCCGAGCTGTCCGAGATATTCCGGATTCAGCCGGCTGATATTATCCGTGCCTTCAAGCAAAAACTTGATTATTTCTTTGCGGTCGGCACGCGGGTTGGCCGCTTCGAGCAAGGCGAGTGCGCCGGTGACCTGGGGAGCCGCGACCGAGGTGCCCGACCAATAGCCGTCATAATATAAGTTCAGGTTTTTGTCATTGATCCGCTTGTCGGGCGCGTACACGCTGGTGCCGTAGATGCTGACCCCGGGAGCTGACAGGTCGACGCAGTTGAAGCCGTAACTTGAAAACGCGGTCTTTTGATCCAAGACATCCGTCGCCGCGACGCCGATCACCCAGTTTTCATTGCGCGAACCGTCAAAACAGACCGGATACATCGGATCGTCCGCCAGATTATAGCCCTTGCCCGATGAAAGCTCGTTGCCCGCGGCCGCGACCACGATCACGCCGGCATTAAAAGCGCGCTTGACCGCCTCGTTCATGCCCTGGCTATAATCAAAACCGTTGAAACTCAGGTTGATCAGGTCCGCGCCGTTGGCCACCGCGTAATCGATCGCCTTGATCACATCATTGGCTCTGCCCTGTCCTTTTCCGTCCAATACCCGCAAGGGCATCAACTGTGCCCGCCAAGTGACACCGCTGATTCCGGCCGCGTTGTTGCCGGAGGCCGCGATGATGCCGGCTACTACCGTACCGTGCATGATGCCGTCCAGATTCCAATCTTTGTCGAATTTCGGTTTCGGGTCGGCCGTCTTGGACACAAAATCCCAACCGTTGGTATCATCGATGAATCCGTTCCCGTCGTCATCGATCCCGTTGTCCGGCTTCTCGTTCCTGTTGATCCATAGATTATTAATCAGATCCGGATGGCTGATATCAACGCCGGAATCGATCACCGCGATAACGATCTGCGGACTCTCGCTCCGGGTATCCCAAGCAGCCGGCGCTTTTATTTTTTTGAGATACCATTGATTGTTGAAATAAGTATCTGAAGGAATGATAGAAGCTTTGTACAGATAATTGGCTTCGGCAAATTCTATCCGATCGTCGTTCGTCAGAGCTGAAAGCCGCTCACTAAAATTGTCACCGACGGATAATTTCATTAACCGCGGTTCGTCCTCAGCTTTGAATTTATAAATAATCTCATCAGTCGGTGCGGGTTCACCGAATCTGCCGCTCACCCCGGCGGAAATTTCCGCCGGAATAGAAAAGCCGGCGCACACAATAATCATTACGCCAAAAATTACTTTAATATTAGCTTTAATATTTTGGATATCGGTATAATTAATCTTTCAAAATAGAACTTAATAGAACTTAATAGAACTTACGCGCTTGCGCCAAGCCCGTAAATTTTATAAAAAAATAAAAGGCGCTTTCTCAAAATGCGCCTATATTATACCATCATTTACTGACTTAATTCAACACGCAAAGCTATAGTTGGTTGATCAATTCCAGGGTACGGCCAGCCGATATCTCCCAACTGAAGTTTTTTACGCGCTGCTCGCCTTTTTCAACCAGCCGTTTCCTCAGATCCGAGTCGGTACAGATAAGCTCGAGCGAATTTGAAATGGAATCAACGTCGTTCGGATTGAAATAAATCGCCGCATCGCCGGCTACCTCAGGAATCGAAGCGGCGTTGGATGCGGCAATCGGTATGCCGCAAGCCATCGCCTGGAGCAGGGCGATCCCGAATTCCTGATGGAGTGACGGATAGACGAAAGCATCGGCCGAATTATAAATCAGCGGCAGGTCGTCTTCCTCTATCCAGCCGGTTTTTCTCACCCGATCATCCAGATTATACTGATTGATCATGTACTTTATCTCATCATATCCGAAGCTGGCGTCACCGGCCAAGACCAATTTATGCTTGATATCTTTGTTTCGCTCAATCATCAATTCGAAAGCCTCCAAGAGACCGGTGAGATTCTTTTTGCGCTCCAGCCGCCCGACATAAAAAATGAATGGCGCTTCTATGCCGTATTTATAGAGCTGTTGCCTTTTCTTTTCCGCGTCCGCCTCCAGCCGGCGGAATTTTTTATCGTAGCCGTTATATATCACCGCTATTTTGTCTTCCAATTTCCCCCGTAAACCCCGTTCCAGCCCGAATGCTTCGATGATTTCTTTTTTGGAAAAATTAGACACGGTGATGATCTTCTTGGCGTGCCTGAGGCCATGGATAGTCGACCAGATGCTGTAATCATCGGAGTTGGCGCCGAAGCGGCCGCGGGTGAACAGGCGCACCAAAAAATCCAGGAGCGTGCGGCTCTTCCAGCCGGTCGGACCCATCCTGGATTTCTCGTACAGGCGCCGGTTATGACCGAAACCGATGCCATGGATAGTAACGATGGATTTGCGCGGATGGATGAGCGGCAGGGTATGCGAAGGCACGAACAGCACGTCCGGCCGGGAAAATATCATTTCAATCGATAATCTTCCTTGCGTCCAGAGATATTTGAACGGCCATTTGAGCACTTTAGCGCGAAAATTATTATGAGGACTTTTGATGACCTGGAACCCGTCCCGGTCATATTCGATGACGTTATCCGGATCATGTTCTTTATACTCGGTCTTGACCAGATTGACCAAATCTTGCCGGAGCGGTTCATCGGTATACAGGATATACCGGTTTACCTTGTCCAGCCTGGCCAGCTCTTTGATCAGATAATATGAGTACCACTCGGTACCGCTTTTGTGAACACGGTTAGCCCGAGAAGCATCGATGCCGATTAGCATAAAGTCAAAAGTCAAAAGTCAAAAGTCAAAAGTCAAAGGCTAGTGACAAATGACAACACTTGCTTATTTAGTTGCTAGAATAGATCTTTTGTATGAATCCAAGTTTTCCAGGGCGATGCCGGTACCCTTGGCGACGCAAAGTAGCGCGTCGGTGGCGATATAGGCCGGGACACCGGTGGTGCGGGTCAACAGCTGGTCGATGTTCCGCAGCAGCGATGATCCGCCGGACAGAACCATGCCCTTGTCCATGATGTCGGCGGAAAGTTCCGGCGGCGTTTCATACAGCACTTTTTTTGCCGCGTTGATGATTGATTCCAGTTCGTTCTGCAGCGCCTCGGTCACGTCATTGGAGGTGACGGTAATGCTTCGCGGCAAGCCGGTGATAATATCCCGCCCGCGGATCTCCATGGTGAGTTTGTTTTCCAGATACAGGGCGGAACCGATGTTGATCTTGATCTCCTCGGCCGTACGCTCGCCGATTGAGAGTGAATATTTACGACGGATAAAATCGATGATAGCCGAATCGAACTTGTTTCCTCCCACCCGCACCGAGGTCGAAGCGACGATGCCTCCGAGCGAAATCACGGCCATTTCAGACGTGCCGCCGCCGATATCGATGATCATGTGTCCGGAGGCGGAGCCGATCGGGATATCAGCGCCGATCGCGGCCGCGACCGGCTCCTTAATGATGTAGGCGGCCTTAGCTCCAGCGGCAATCGTGGCATCGATAACCGCGCGGCGTTCGGTCGAGGAGATACCGGCGGGAACTGCCACCATCACCTCCGGACGCAATAACCGCACTCCGCCGATCGCCTTGTTGATGAAATACCGCAGCATCGCCTCGGTAGCGCGATAGTCGGCAATCACCCCATCCTTCAGCGGTTTTAAAGCGATGATGGAATCCGGTGTCCGTCCAAGCATGTCTTTGGCCTCATTGCCGACCGCCAGAATTTTCCGGTCGGCAGCCGAAATCGCCACCACGCTCGGTTCATTGATGATGATGCCGCGTTTCGGCAGATGAACTAAAGTATAAGTTGTGCCCAGATCGATACCGATCCGTTTGATGAACATATTTCAATTTTAGATTATAGATTTGAGACAAAGAACAGCAATCTAAAGTTAATTATTTATTTGATGCTTAATTCAAATGTCTTGTCCGTATTCAAATCCGTTTGCCAATCGATCTGCCGGTCGTTGACGAAGCTGGCTGAGAAACCGATCGGATCATAGGATTTTATACTATCAAGCAGTTTTAAGTCAACCTGCAGCTCTTCGACTTTCGTACCCGGCTGCCGCTGGACATAAAGCCGATAGCCGTCAGCCGCGACCGATGATTTTAAGCGATCCGGCAACTTGTATTCCAGATAAAGCGTGCCGATCTCTCCCGGATCGATATTCAACAACGCACCAAAATATGCCTTGCCGGATTCTTCGCCGGTATAAACTTCGGTGCGTAAATTTCCGTCCGCCTTGATCAATTTCGAGCCGCGGGGGACATAAACCCGAGTGTAGGTCTTATAGGCGCTCGTTTTCCAATCCGGCTGGCCGCGGTGAGCGTAACTTACGGTCAGTTTAGCATACAGACCTTGCGGTCGTTCCTCTAACGAATAATTGATGCTGCGCGACATCACCGCGTCGGTCTTCAAACTGGCCAGATTCGCGTCGACCACCATGAAATAATCTCCCGGCACATCCTTCAATTCCCCGCCCCAGCCCTGCTCTTTGATCAGGTTTTCCACCAAGGGATCGCGATGCGACATCAGGATATTTTTTTTCAGCAGATTATCACTGATGATGTTGGAAATGATCGGCCAGTCCGATGAAGGCAGGTCCAACAGCCGGATTTTCAGCTCTTTTAAAATATCGCCGATCACTTCTTTGCGCTGCCAGGAAGGGATTCCGAGTTGCGCGTAGCCCTTCTCTACCCTATACTCGAGCAGATCCGTAAAATTTTCGGCAGTGAAGGTTTCCTCGCCCAGCCTGATCGGACCGGTTTCGGCCAAGAGGTCGGTAACAAATTCCGGCGTGATGGCAATCATTCCGTCGAATTCACCGTCAAACCGATTGATCCGGTCTTTCTCCGGCAGCAGCTTATTTTCCAAAGTATAAAAACGCTGGATTTCTTTGGCTGCCGTGGGCCAATCCGGAGACCAATTTGCATCACGCATATACCAGTTCGGATTGAGATATTGTTTGATCGGATAAGGTGGCACTTCCTTGACCAGATCTTTGACCGGCATATCCATATGGTAGATGTCGTGAGTTTCAAACCTGATAATGTCACCATACTCGATCTCCAGAATGCCATAGGTGCCTAGAAAGCCGCCGGTCGGACGAAGCTCGTCGCTGTTTTGCAGTAAAACCAAAAAGGTAGCTTTGTCGGGATAACCGGCAAGCGACGGCAGAATCTGTGACAGCGGGATCGCATCAGTCAACAAGGCAGAGCCGGTTTGCAGCAAATTTTTTATTTCGAGCACCTTACTTTTCAACGGCCATAAGATGCCGGACAGGCGGACCTGTCCCAAATTATACAGCGACAGATCAAGGTTTGCTTTGATACCGATCAACTCTGGCGCGCTTTGATAGATTTTACCCAGGATCCTTTTTTTCTCCTCCGGCGCCAGTTTGGAATAAGTGAGGCTCTTTTCCGGATCGATCAGGCTCTTCAACTCCTGGCCGAAGCTGGCGCCGGCCGCGACGGTACGGGCCAGAGACACGCCTGTCTTGGTCAGATATTCCAGATTCACCAGTTCGGCAGTCACCCCGGGAAAATATCCGGTGGCCTTATTCAATTTTATGAGCTCAAGAGAAGCCTCGACTTGCCGAAAATTTTCTTCGGCCGCGACCGCCGAAAGTATCGCCGGGCGAAAATTCTGCGCACGGATATCCGACGCGGCCGACTCAAGATTCTTCTTGCCGTCCAGCGCCTGATTGACCGCCGCCCTGATTGCCAGGGTCTGTGACCCCAAAAAAATGACGAATAATAATATTATCAAAATCACCAGATAGGCGATAGTCTTGAAGGTGGCAACCATTACCTTTTTTTGACGGGCATGCTTTACCATGGGCAAAGACTGGTACAAGTCGCTTGCCCCGGAGTAAACCTTGGCCAAATTAGGATGTTTGGATTTGGAGAGTTGAAACATTACCAGATATAAAAAAAGCGGCTAATAATTGTTTATTATACCACCATTCGATATTTTATGACAAGGGTTTGTAATTTTATTTCACCTCCATTCGGGGTGAATGATAAAAATAAAAATCTTCATTTTAATTTAACTCAAACCACTTTCCTTCGCTTATAACATCAACTTTTCCATCCACGACTTTCAGTGCTGAGTTGTCATCCATAACATAAATCTTTTTCGTAATGTTTTTTGTGGCTTCTCTGATAAAATTGTCATTCCTAACCTTGAAGTAAGGCGAATTCAGATGAGGCAAAAAATAAAAATCAACAAAATTCAAACATCTAAAATTATCGATCTTCGGTGAATCTTCTTCATATAGCCATAGCGTTAGTTTGACGGCTATATCACTGTTTGTGACCATACTTCCGGCGCTTACACCAACATAAACCTTGTCTTTGAGTAATTCTGGCAATAAATCCGCTAGACCAGACTTGTTCAGCCACTGCATAAGGTGATATGTATTGCCACCCTCAAAAAATAAAACATCTGCCCTTTCAACGCTCGGTTTCCAAATATTTTCATCAACTGCCGAAATATCGGTAACTTCGATTGATTTGAAATTCAATTTTTTCAAATTCATCAAATCGGTGATAAACCAATCTTTATCACCTGTTTCAATAGTCGCAGCTGTCGGAACGAAGACAACTATTGTATCTTCTGGTTTTTTGCCGGTTAATTCGAACAAAGCATTTGCAATAGATTTATTTCTAATGCCGCTTGATGTCAAAAGTAATTTCATATAACTAAAAAAGATTATTCCTTATTAATTCTAGTAATGAAAATTTTGGAGCCAGATATGCGTTGTTATCTGATGTTTGGGGTAAAAATTAGTTTTTATATCTCAAAAAAAATAAATTCAAAGAGGCCAATGTAAGACCACATTCTATTTTTTTATCTAATATCATTTGTTTAAGTTCAGGCGCGCTAATTTTTATAACTTCTTGAATAGCTTCATCATTTTCTTGGTTACCTGTTTTTAGGCCGGCTAAATTCAATTCAGTAGCCAAAAAAACATTTATGTACGTTGTTTCGTGACCTGGCGCTACATAAAAACCACCGAGGTTCTCCCATTTTTCAGCCAAAATACCAGTTTCTTCATGGAGCTCTTTTTGTGCTTGCTCAAGAACATTTCCGTTGTCTATTACACCAGCAGGTAATTGTAAAATGTTTTTTTGGAGAGGATATCTGTATTCATTGATAAGATATATGGAATTATCCTTATCTAGAGCAATAACAAAATTTCCAGCAGGCTTCTCAAGGAAAGCATAAATACCTTGTTTTCCATCCGGCCTAAAAACAGTATCCTCATGGATCTTAATCCAAGAATTGCTATACACGAGTTTTGAATTTATTTTTTTCCATCCTCTATGCATAGTTATTTTTTTATTGTAGAACTTTATATTAAAAAAATTGCCCCAAACATCGTTATAAATTTTTGACAATTTATTTCTGTTCTGGCAAAAGTTTGCATTCTGATTTCCACCTTGACATTAACTTTGATCTAGTCTCTTCATGTTGGACACCTTCCAACATTAATTTTAACTCACCAAGTCTAAATTGCCACTCTGCATCAGTCATGTGCGATGGACACATTTTTAACCACGCTTCAAAGTGCTTGGGATTGTTAGGGTCAAAATCTTTACTGTAAGCAAAGGGGTCTCTTTGAACATCAAGGTGACCTAGCTCACCATGAAATATAGGTTTTTCTCCCATATTTTATATAGTTAGTTAATTAATAAACGATTAAATAATATCACAAGTTATGCCGACCGAGAAATAAATTGCCAAAAAAATCTAAAAATAAAAAAGAAATTTCTGGCTATTTCACATAACTCGTTATTAGGCGAAGTGTTTTCGCTCAATATGCTTGAATTTGTATGTTATGCGAATATTACCTTTTTTTATAGCGCTTTTAGCATAATTATAATATTTATGCATAAGTTTAACAACCATAAATACCAAATTTATTCGCTGATAAGCGCTTCGATCGGGTTGAGCCGTGCGGCTTTGCGAGCAGGATATACTCCGAAAACGATGCCGAAGAAAAAAGAAAAACCGAGCGCCACCGCGAAGCCTTTCAGCGGTATCGAGAATTCCCAGGCGCTACCGAGCGCGCTTGAAGCGATCCAGGAAACCAACAACGAAAGTCCGATACCGACTACGACGCCGACTACGCCGCCGAGCAAGGTGATCAATACGGCTTCAAACAAAAACTGCTTCATGATATCGCCGTAGCGCGCGCCGACCGCTTTGCGCAAGCCGATCTCCATCGTACGCTCTGAAACGACCACATACATGATATTCATGATTCCCACGCCGCCGACAACCAGAGAAATACTGACGATTGCCAGGAGCAGCAAAGTTATCGCGCCGGTGATGATATCAAGCATCGACATCATCTCGGCCATGGTGTAGACGCGGAAATCATCCTTGTCCGGATTGGTGATCTGATGGTTTTCGCGGATGATGAACTTTGCGTCCGCGGCGGTTTCATCCGCACGGCCGACGTCATACAACTGATGGATCATGTAATAGACATAATCGATCCCCAGGATCTTCTTTTGGACGGTGCGGATCGGCAAGAGCATCCAGTCGTCAAAATCCATGAAGCCGGACGCGCCGCGCGATTTCATCACGCCGACCACCTGGAATTTCGATTTGCGGATCTTGACAAACTTGCCGACGGCATCCGCATCGCCGAACAGCTTTGTCTTGATCTTCGAACCGAGGACCACCACCTGCGCCAGGCTTTTGTCCTCCTCTTCGCTGAAAAATCGCCCGGTAGCGACCTCGCTTTTGTCGATATCGATATATGCGGCATTGACGCCCAGCATGAATGAGCGTCTGGTTTCGTTGCCATAACTCACCTGCTCCTGCGCCTGCACCGCGCTATACGCGTTTTTGACATTCGGCAATTTTTTGATGTCTTCCATGTCTTTCAGTTTCAAGGTGGTCACCTGTACGCCCTGGGCTACCGCCTGGCCCGTCTGCGCATCTCCTTCCGCGCCTTTTTTTTGCGTCGGCACCTTAACTTCGGTTTCAATGATGTCGGTGCCGAATGCTTCAACCTGACCGACGATCAGATTCCTGATTCCCTCCCCGGCGCTGTAAACCACGATCACCATAGCAATGCCGATTACCATGCCCAAGACCGTCAGGCTGGTTCTGGCCAGATTGGAACGCATGGAGCGGAGAGAAATTTTGACTACGTCTATGATCGACATACAAATATTTTATTCATGGCGCAAGGCCTCGATCGGATCGAGTTTAGCCGCCTGGCTTGCGGGGTAGATGCCGAAAAATAAACCGACCAGGATCGAAACGGACAAGCCGAGCATGATTGAAGACAAAGGCACGATAAATTCCCAGGTATAATTCAAAAAATGAGCCACAACAGCGATCAGATAAGAAACCAGCGAACCGAAAATAATACCGATAGAACCGCCGACGCCGGTCAGAAAAATCGATTCGAGCAGAAACTGGCTCCTGATCTTTGCCGAACGCGCCCCGACCGCTTTCCTAAGACCGATCTCCCGCGTCCGCTCCGTGACCGAAACCAGCATGATATTCATGATGCCGATGCCGCCGACCAACAGCGACAAAGCCGCCACGGCGGCTAAAAAATATTTCAAACCGTCAGTAATGATCTTCAGCATATCCAGAGCGGCGGCGGCGCTTTCCACGGTAAAATCATCGGATGCGCCCGTTGCGTCCGTGATATCGTGCCGTTCGCGCAAAGTGGCTTTTACGTCTTCAATCGCCCGCGGGATGTTGCTTTCCTGGTCAATCTTGGCCCTCAAAAACCCGAGATGGTTTACGCCGGAGACGATCTTCTGCATCGTCATGATCGGAATAAACACCTGGTCGTCATAGTTCTGGAAGGCCACGGTGCCGCGCTCCTTCATTACGCCGATCACCTCGAACATCTCCTTGTTGATTTTTATGCGCTGCGCGAGCGGATTCTGTTCGCCGAACAGCTCTTTTTTCACCGTACTGCCGATAACGGCCACCCGCGACAAATTTTTCTCTTCTTCGGCCGTGAAAAACCGCCCCGCTTCCACCTCTCCGCCCTCCACCGCCATATAGCCGACAGTAGCACCGGATAAATTGGTGTCATAAGTGTTATTGTTCCAGGAAAGCGTACCGACGCCCTTGGTATAGGCAACGACGTCGACGATATTGGGGACATTACTTTTCTTTTTCAGCGCCATCGCGTCATCATAGGTCAGGGTAGTGATTACCACGCCATAAACGGAGGCGGGCGGCCCTTTCTCTTCCGATTTTCCCGGTAACACTCCGATTAGATTGGAGCCGAGGCTTTTTATTTGCGACAGGATCAGGCTTTGCGCGCCCGCGCCGACCGACATGATGACGATGACTGCCGCCACGCCGATGATTATGCCGAGCATAGTCAAAAAACTCCTGCCTTTATTAGTCAGGAGCGCCCGGAAAGAAATACTGATCGATTGTCTGGCGGTATAGAACATCTTATTTCAACAAGTCTCCGTCTCCGGCGTGTCGTCGGTTGGCGACCGGCGCGTCAGAGACGATATGGCCGTCGTGGATCCTGATGATCCGCTTGGCGTGTTCGGAAGTGTAGGTCTCGTGGGTCACCATGACGATGGTCTTGCCGGCATCGTTCAGCTTCTGCAGGATTTCCATGATCTGCACCCCGGACTTCGAATCAAGGTTGCCGGTCGGCTCGTCAGCGAACAAAACCGAAGGCTGGTTGACCAGCGCGCGGGCGATCGCCACCCGCTGTTTTTCGCCGCCCGAGATCTGGTTTGTATAATAATTGATCCGATGTTCCAGTCCGACGCTTTTCAGCACCTCCTGCGCTTTTTCTTCCAAACCTTTCCTGTTTTCAGAATACAAAAGAGGCAATTTCACGTTTTCAAGCACCGTAGTCCGCGGCAGCAGATTGAAGGCCTGAAAAACGAAACCGACTTCCCGATTCCTTAGACCCGCCAATTCATCGTCGGACAGATGCGCCACTGCCTTGTCATTGAACAGATATTCGCCGGAACTCGGACGATCCAAAAAGCTCAGGATATGCATCAAGGTAGATTTGCCGGAGCCGGACGGCCCCATGATCGCGACAAACTCCCCCTGGCCAATCTCAAAAGAAAGGCCGTGCAACACATGAGTCACGACCTCTCCTGAATGGTAATCTTTTATCAGATCCCGTATCTTGATCAACATTCTTAATATGTCTATTAGTTAGTAGTCGGAGTTTTTACTGAAGTTATCACCTCTTCGCCTTCCGCCAGGCCGGAAACTATTTCAACAAGTCCATTATCTCCGCGCAAACCCAAAGTCACCGGTTTTTCCACCGACTGCTCGTTCACGAGGACGCGGACTACTTTCTGCTTGTTGTCTTTCTCGATGACCGCCCTCGCAGGAATGAATAATACATTCTCTTTTTCAGCGGTAGTGATAGTCGCGTTGGCGGTCATCCCCGGTTTGATCTGATAGTTCCCTGTCGGCGTACCGGTAGCGACGCCCGGCAGTCTGAGATCCGAGATGGTTGTCTTATAATAAATAACGTCTTGGATCACCGTCTGCGCCGGCTCGATAAAGACCACGGACGCCTGAAATTTCGTATCCTCGCCGAACGCGTCAAAAGTCACTTCTGCCGGATTGCCGATCTTGATCTTATTGATATCAGTTTCAGAGATATCTATATCTATCTCATAGTTATCCTTGCTGATCATGACATAGAGGGGCTTGGCCGCTCCGATCATTTCCCCCAATTCATAATTCTTCTCGGTGACCACCCCGTCAAGCGGCGCTTTCAAAAGATTATTGCTGATCTGGTTCAGGACAGTTTCCAGGGCGGCCTGCGCCTGCGTTACTTGCGCGTTAGCAGAAGCGATATCTTCCGCGCGCGCCGGCGACTGTAGCTTCGTCAGCTGGGCTTTGGCCACCTGCCAGGCGTTGAAAGTCGAATCCACGCTTGAGCGGGCGCCCGCCAGCTGCTGGTCAGCCGATGTTTTTGCGGTGTTTAATGCGTTTAGGGCGGAAAGGATCGCGTCTTTCAGGGTTTGATTGGCGGTCTGGACCGCTGAAATGCCCGTGCTGACCAATGTTAATTGCGAACTGATGCTCGATTTCAAACTGTCCAGGCTGGTCTGCGTCAGCTTGCTCGAGACCACGGTCTTCTGCAGGGCGGAAAAAGTATAACTAAGAGTCGAATAGGTCTTATTCAATAATGCCAGACAATCGTCAGCGGCCTTATCCAGGTTCAGGTCGGTTTTGGAGATTTTTGAAACGATCAAGCTAGCTTCCGCGGCTGGAATGAGTAAAAGCGCATCCGCATAACCGACTTTGGCGGCGGTTAACTGGCTCTGGTCCTGGATGCTCAGAGTGTCTTTAGCGTTCTCATCGTTAAGCGTACGGTTGACGGTATCCAGGGCGGTTTTAGCGACGGTTATTTTGTCTTCGACCGCAACATTTACCTGATCCCGCTTATTGAAAGCATTGCTTGCGGTCGTGGAGATTAGGTCGTTGTAGTTTTTTTGCGCTTGAGCGATCGCTTCATCCGTCGATTTCTTGGTTTTTTCGTAGTTCACCTGGGCGCTCTGGTAGGCGGCTTCTGCCTGGCGCGCGCTTGCCTGGCCGACCGACAGATCCGAGACGCTCGCCCCGACGATCAATTTATTATAATTGGCCCGCGCCAAGACCAGGCTGGCCCGCGCTTGTTTTTCACTGATGGAAAGCGAGCTGTAATCCAGTTCAGCCAACAATTGGTCTTTTTTCACCGCATCGCCGATACTAACGTAAGTACGGGCCAGTTTGCCGGGATTCAAAAAATTTAAACTGAATTCTTTGGCAGTTTTGATCGCTCCGGTGTCCGTAACCGATTGAGTCAACTTACCGCGCGTGACCTTGGTCGTCAGATATTCGACCGGCGCTTTTTTGCTCAAAGCCAGCCAGCCGACAACGGCTAAACCTACTACCACGAGAATGATAATATATTTTTTGATTTTTCTTTTCATCCCGTTAGAAATTAATATTCAAATATATTTATCTTTTTGACCCGTTATTTCTAACGGGATTCATTGTTTTGAAGTTTTCTTATTCTTTAATTTTTCCTGGTTAGAGATTATTTTCGCCACCCGCTCGACGAATTCATCCAGTTCGAATTTGTCTTTGGCAAAAAATTGGGCGGCTCCAAGACTCAACGCGCGATCTTTGGTGTCGGCGGTATCGGCGTCCGAAAAAATGTATACCGGGATATCCGCAAGCTGTTCATCAGCCTTGATGGCCGAAAGCAGGTCGCGGCCGTTGACGCTGGGCAAGTTCAAATTCAGAATGATATAATCCGGCCGATGGATTTTTATCTTATTGGTAATATTCAAAATTTCACTATCACTGAAGCTGATCGTCTTGAACCCGAGAACGCTGAATTTAGCCGTCAGCGCGGAACATAAATTTATATCATCCTCAATGATAAAAATCTTTTGGTTCATTATATATTTATAACATTATTTCCCTATTTTTACAAGTTCAGGATTTACGCGTTAAAGCGGCAAGCGCGTAAGCCCTAAAGTTAATGAAATGGTATATTTATACAATTCCCAACAAAAAACACCCTTTTTAGTTTGACGGTTGCCCGCTTTCACTAAAAAGGATGTTTTGAGATTTTTCTTCGAACTATGCTTTGCCGAGAATCCGGAACATGGTGGTGCCGCACTTCGGGCATTTGCCTTTTGCAGCCTTTCTCTTGAGACCGCCCTTGCCTTTCATGTCGACAGTCTTGGCATCTTCCATCTCACGTTTGGCTTTACACTTGACGCAGTATGCTTCCATGATTTTGTAATTTTAAGCTAATTGATTTAACTTAAAATTTATTAGTAAATTATAAAATGGCTAAAATTAGATAAATAATCCTAAATTAACCTTTAATCTTGATTACTTATCAACGTCTAGCTTAATTCTAGCACATTTGAGCTTAAATTGAAAGCCCGACACGGTTGTCAGGCAATCCCTTATTCCAAGCGATCGCACAGGTCATGACTTGGTTTGGAAAAGACCCATAAACCAACCGCTGATCGCTTTCCAGATTGACGATAAAATTTCGACGAAATTGCCGAGAATAGTATTGCTCAGATCGGCTTTTGCCTGGGTTTTGTAGTTTTCCAGGTTATTCTTGATTTTGTCGCTGGTGGAACTGATTTTATTTGTCGCCGTTGCCATTGCCTGCTCGGCTTTATTAACGGTATCGGTGATAGCGGGTTTTATAGCCTCGGTAGTCGAGGCTACGGTCTGCCCGAGACGCCGTTTCAAGTCGGCTGGCAAGCTGGTACTGGATACTTCGTCGACTTGGTTGCGTTCCAGAATCGCCTCGATCTCTTCCTGGGTAATCGGCGCCGCCGCCTTGGCAATTAATGGAGACGCAACAGACAAGCAGACGCTAATAAGGAAAATTATTCTGATCATTTTCATTCGTTATGCGTTATGAGTTACGCGCTATGTGATGAGTTATTTCAAAAACTCCGCCAGGTCATCTTCAAGCACCTCGGCCGGCCGATAGCCGGTCAACTCTTTGACGACTTCTCCGCCCCGGAAAACTTTCAATGCCGGAATGCCCTGGATCTCATATTTTTCCGCGAGAGCCTGATGGTCAGGATTATCAACGTCAAGCTTGGCAACTTTTATCTTGCCTTCATATTTTCCGGCGAATTCTTCCAGGATCGGCGCCATCATCTTGCAAGGCGTGCACCACTCGGCCCAAAAATCGACCAGCACCGGCTTGTCGGATTTCAGGACTTCGGCGTCCCAAGTCTTGTCGGTTAAAATTATAGGATGTGACATGTGTTTGGTAATTTGTAAATTTGTAATTTGTTAATTTGGATCAATTCTATAATTATCTTTTTGTTTTTTCACACGCTTTTACGAAATCTACAAATAAGGGATGTGGATCAAGCGGGCGGGAGATATATTCAGGATGAAATTGTGTGCCGATGAAGAAAGGATGATTTTTTATCTCCACCGCCTCAACCAGTTTGTTGTCTGGCGAAGTGCCACAAATCACCATGCCGGCTTTTTCATACTGCTCGCGGTATTTATTGTTGAATTCGTAGCGGTGGCGATGGCGCTCAGAAATAACCGTCGTTTTACCGAATTTTTTCGCGTAAATCTTGGCGAGCCTGGTACCCGGTTTCAGCTTGCAGGGCCAGCCGCCGAGGCGGATAGTGCCGCCATATTGTTTTTTCGCGATCAGCACCTTCTGCTCTTCCATCAGATGAATCACCGGATGAGTGGTTTTAGGATTGCATTCCTCGCTGTTGGCATCCTTGAACTTTAAAACATTACGGGCGAATTCTATCACCGCCATCTGCATGCCGTAGCAAAGCCCGAAATATGGCACCTTGTTTTTTCGGCAATATTCGATAGTTTTTATCTTGCCTTCTGAGCCGCGCGAGCCCCAGCCTTGTGGCACAATTATCCCGTCAAATTTTTTCAAAATTTTCACACCCTGTTTTTCCACGTCCTCGGTGACTATTTCTCCTAGTTTTACTTTCACGCCATTTGCCATGCCGGCATGCTTGACCGCTTCGATGACCGAGATGTAGGAATCCGCCAGATTAAAGTCCCCGGTTTTGAAATACTTGCCGACCACGCCGATGGTGACTTCTTTTTTCGCATTCTTATATTTACTGAGCATCTTCCGCCAGTCATTCAGATCCTTGTTTCTGGTTTTCAGATTCAGTTTTTTCAGGATGACGTTACCGAGGTTATCTTTTTCAAAATTTATCGGAACATCATAAATTGAATCGACATCCGGCGCACTGATAACGCAATCTTCCGCTACACTGCAAAATAAAGATATTTTTTCCTTACGTTTCTGATCCATCGGCACCTCGCTCCTGGCGATGATAATATCCGGCTGAACGCCGGCTGAATTGATCAGATGCACGGCATGCTGGGTCGGCTTGGTCTTCATTTCGCCGAGCTTGCCCGGTACTGGCACATAACTGACCATCACAGTCATAACATTTCCGGGGTCATTGATCTTTAATATACGAATCGCTTCCAAAAAAAGAACGTTCTCGTATTCACCGGCCGTTCCGCCGATCTCAATGATCACGATTTCTGCCTTGGATTTGGCGGTGGCGATCTTGATGCGATCGATAACCTCCATCGGTATATGTGGCACTACTTGAACGCAGCTGCCCTTATATTCCAGGTTGCGTTCACGGTTGATGACACTCAAATAAACGCGACCGGTAGTCATGTAATTTTCGCGGTAGATATTTTTGTTCAGAAAACGTTCATAATTGCCGATATCCTGATCAGTCTCATCGCCGTCTTCGGTCACGAAGACTTCACCATGCTCGGTCGGATTCATCGTGCCAGCATCAACATTCACGTATGGATCAATCTTGATCGCTGTCACATTAAACCCGCGACCGATCAAAATTCGACCGATTGACGCGGCAGTGATTCCTTTACCGACTCCCGATATCACGCCGCCGACCACGAAAATGTATTTGGTCGGGGTTTTTTTGGTTTTTCGAGACATATTAAAGTGTTATGTTTATTATTTGTATTCTGTTTCACTTACAACAAAAACCGGCCGGTTCGTTAGTCATGAAATTGGCCGTTTATGTTAGTTAATCATGTGACAATATCCGTTTTCATTTTAACACTTTTTGACTTTTGATACAATAATTGTTACTATTTTACCAAGATTCGTGGCCAATCGCTGGTCACTTTTTTAAACTATTCGGGGATCGTCTAATGGCAGGACAGCGGCCTTTGAAGCCGTTAATCGGGGTTCGACCCCCTGTCCCCGAGCAAATTAATTTACACCTCATTACTATACTATGTTGAACAACCTTGATACAGGCGCTTTAGGCGGAGCGGTAGAGGGCTACTTTGAACAATCTAAAAGTTTGTTTAATCAGGAATTATTGGATTTGTCGGAGGAAGAGTTTAAAAAAAATCAAGAAAAACATGGCAGTGGTTTTTCCTTTCCCACCAATGAAGGACTAAGAAAGATAACCAAGATGCCGGAAGTCGAGAGGGCGGAAGCAGATCCGGAAATTCAAAAATATTTAGATTCACTTCGCCTGACTATCAGGGGCGTCAAACCGAACAAAGATGGCGGCTTATACGCCGGGGTCAACGCATTTCATCATGGCCATTTGGCCTATCTGTCCAAAAGCGAAGCTATAGTAAATATTGACTACAATAAAATAGTTCCTTACGGCTTCGGTTTCATCGTTGGCCTGGTGGGGGCGGCTAAAACGCCCGAAGATTTTAAGAATCAAGTTGGCGCCATGGTGGCAAATCCCGGCATGCTGGAAGACGTTTTTGGCAAAACTAAATTTTCCCAAACCGTCTCGGAAAAAAATACGGCGGTACACACGCGGCTGTTGAAAGGTTTGTTGTCTGTCATGGATGAATTCAATCCGGCAATTCATGGGCAGGAAAAAATTCCACCGGTTTTTTGCTGCGATCAAGATGCTTATAATTATTTTCGTACCCTGGTACTAAAAGATAAAGTTACGGGTGTCAATGCTAACTTGCAAGCGGAATCGTTTATCGGCACACTGGCAGCAGCTTTGGAAAATATGCAGCTGGAAACAGAGGAAATCAACAGTCTTTATGTATCTAGTTGTTACGATCCCAGATTTTTAAAACCCTCGGGAAGACAGGAATTGCTTAAAAAGTTGCGAAAGAAGGGCTATAAAAATATCCAGATGATCGAATCTTTTTTAAATAGCGGCTGGATAGTTTATGATATAAATTAGTCACGCTTATGATAACTTTTGAAGATTTTGAAAAAGTCGAAATCCGGCTCGGCAAGATAGTCGAGGTGGAAGATTTCCCCGAGGCACGGAACCCGTCATTCAAACTGAAAATCGATTTCGGCGAGGAAATCGGCATAAAGACGTCGAGCGTGCAAGCGGTCGGCGCCCACACCAAAGAAGAGCTTTTCGGTATGCTCGTCGCTTGCGTGGTCAATTTCCCGCCGAAAAACATCGGCAAATTTGTTTCCGAAGTGCTGGTTACAGGCTTCAAAAATTCTGCAGGCTTGGGCTGGATCCTGATCACACCGGCAAAGAATTCGGTCAGGCTCGGGGATAGATTGAAATAATTTTTAGGTATATAATATAAATAGTCGGATCAAATTACCTGAAAATCAAATACGAATACACCGGCCAAGGAGGCAACGATGCAGATCATCAGGATTCCCCAGGGCGAACCGTTTTTCAGGGTCGCGGTATGTGTGTGTTTCGTCGGCAATAAATCCGACGTGCTCATTTTAAAACGCAGGAACGATCATCCGATCTATCCCGGCTTATGGGGGTTCCCGGCCGGAAAGTTGAGGTCCGATGAACGGACTTTTGCCCAAGCCGCGGTGCGCGAAATCAAAGAGGAAACCGGCAATGTCGTGTCGATCGACAAACTGCGCCCCCTGGATACCCGAGCCTTCAAGCATTTCAAGTTCAACGGCAAGCCGTTCTATTTCATCGCCCGCTCTTTCGTGGTCAGTTCGGTGTTACCCGGCTTTCGCCGCAATCCGGCCGAACACGCCGCCGCGGTAATTACTTCGGCGAAAGAGGTAGTCGCGATGAAGCCCAAATTTTTCATACCCGACGCGCACGAAGTCTTTTTGAGCCATTATCACAAATTATTCGTCCCGGCGGACTTTGAACGCCAAGCAGAGCTAGCAGCGCCTCGCATCTGAGGCGCTTTTTTTGTTTTTAGGACTTACGCGCTTGTAAGTCATATTTTTGACAAACCAGAGCATTGTTATATAATGGGACGAAACAAAGAAATTGTACATTATCACATATATTGGGAGGCGATGATGGAAATAATTCCCGCAATCCTGGAGCATGACCTAAAATCGGTCCTGGAAAAGATCGAAGTCGCGCGTTCGCTCGGTGTGGAAATTGTCCAGCTTGATAAGCTGGATGGCTTGTTTGCAAATAATACAAGCTTTGCCGAGCCGGATCATCGTCTGGCAAGCTGCAGGATGCGTCTGGAAATACACCTGATGGTCAGGGATTCGATCGCGCAGATGGCCAGATGGCGGCGGTTGCGGAATGTCGAGCGCGTAATCATCCACCGCGAAGCAATCGAAGAAAAAATTCTCAGGCAGCGGTACTTCCTGTCGCTCGCCCTGAACCCGGAGACGCCGATCTCATCGATCGATCAGTATTTAAAACGGATCAAACACGTCTTGTTCATGGGCGTGCAGCCGGGCTGGAGCGGCCAGAAATTCGATCATTCCGTCCTGAAAAAGATCAAGGCTTTCAGGGCCTTGGAAGGCACCGAACACATCACGGTCGGTGCCGACGGCTGTGTCAACCGCGATACCGCGCCCCTGCTCAAGGAAGCGGGCGTGGACATCCTGAATGTCGCAAGCTTCCTCTGGCAAGGCGATACAAAAGCGAACTACGAGTGGCTGAAAAGCCTTTAACCTGCCTGTACTATTTTATAACAGCTGGTTGCCCCCTCATCCTCGAGGGGGCGCTTTTTTATCATAATTATTATTTAACCATTAAAAAGATCCCCGGAAATTAACTTTCCGGGGATCGGGGTTAGTTGCGCCTGTTTTCAGTCGAAGGACAACCGCTGCGACTTGAAGCGGACGGGGCAGTACTTGTTGAAACGCTCCCAGATACGCTTCACTGTCACCGGCACTTCGATAAATACGAATCGCAGCGCCTGGAACAGTTTGATGGGGATAAAGAACACTTTCTTCAGGAACGTCACGATTTTCTCGTTTCGCTCCTTTCGTCGAACCAGCTCGGAAAGCGCCTGGTCAAAGGTCAGCGCAGGCTGTCTCAACATGATTCCGAGCACTTCATAAGCCTCTTTCGAAATCAATTGTTCGAGATTGGCGGTATAATTATTGAGATAAGGCAGAGTTTCCGGCTTGGCATGGCGAACCAGATCCCTGAAAGCACGCTGCCGGCATTCATGGCTGCTGTAAATCGCCTTTTCAACGAACTGCTCGAAAGCTTTGGCCGTCGCCGACAGCTCGTCGGGCGGCAGATTCCGCAGCCAGTCATTATCCCGCAGATCTGCGTAATCGACTTCATATCTGCTATGACGGTGAGTAATCTGCCAGGCCGACTCCTTGAGCCTTTTCTCCACCGGACTTTTCCGGCGCGACAACCAATAAATCAGCGTGTAATAGATCAAACTTCCTGTGATCGCCACCATCGGCCAGAGATAGCGTTTAATGGTCTCGGCTGCGGCCCCGGAAGAATGAATGTTGAATGCCCAGATCAAGAAAAAACCCAACGAGAATAACAGAATACCTTTCGCGGCCAGTTGGCTATATCGATCAATCAACCGATCAAGTTTTTTCTGTTTCTCTTCCGGCAGACGCTCGAGGTACCAAGTAAGCGTGATCATGACGGCACCCGGCAGGAACAGCAGCCACAGCCAGCCGACGGCCAGTATGACGCCGAAAACTTTGTTTACCGTGAAAGCCAAGATTGCGCCGATCTTTAACATAAGCCGCATGAGGAGTTCGCCCACCACCAGCAGTGCCTCCCAAACGACAGCGCGATTATTATAGACCAGGTGGATGATCGCGCTTGCGAAGGCGAGAGAACTGGTGATGATCAATAACGCCGGTTTCTTACCGATTGTCGGCGGGCGCCGGTGTTCGCGGATCCGCCGGACCAACTGGTACGCCGGAGCGGTGAATAAAAGCGCGGCAATGAACAGCAGGTGGAGGTAGCCGAGCTGTCCGAAGAACCATTCGCAAATCGGATAAAGCACTTTGACGAAGAACACACCAAAAACCGCAGCAACGACTATCATCGCCATGATCACCAATCCCGCCTGTACATATTCCCAGATGCCAGCACCTTCGGCAATTCTGCGGATGACTGCGATAATACACCAGATCGGCATGAACAAAGCCAACGGCGTGCCGGCCCACCAAAGAACCGTCTTAAATCCTTGATAGATGAGCGGATTGAACCCTGCGAACAGCGTGCTCGCATAGGCACTTGCACAGAGCGGTGAGATGAGCCAGAAGATGGCGTGGATGATCAGCGTATACCAGAAACCGGGGCAGATATAATCGTTAAGCTCCACCTGGCGCTCCGGTTTCCAGACGGAGTTGGACCGTGCTTTCTGGTAGAACCACCAATACTTGCCGAATTCGTCATTGACCGCAAAATCGTCGGCATGGTTCTTTTCGGAGAGGAAACGCATCGGACTGACTTCAACCAGCTTGTAGTCATTCGCCTCGCCCTTGGGGTACTGGTTAAAGCCGAAATCGAGCTTGAGAAGATTATACGACCAGGATCCCTTGCTGGCTCCATGACCTTCGGTCTGCCGACAGTACGTCGGAGGAAAAGGGTTTTCCGGCGTCAGTTTGTACCTCCGAACTTCCCAACGGGTGAATGCCCGCGGCACCGTATGCCGTTCGGACAGATCCAGGAAATTCTCGCGGATCGCGATGAACTGCTCGATCGTCAGCCGACGCAAGAAGCTCTCGGGAGTCACATAGTCGATATTCTCCCGCCACAAGATACGGCGCCACACGGAGGTGGGCAGCTGCTCGAGCATCGCCACCACCGCCATCTGCCGGCACTCCGAAAGAAACGGTTTGAAAAATGCGGTGACCGTTTCGCTCTTTTCGTCCCGCACCTCTTCGTGGTAAAAACGCCACAAAGCCAGACTCCTGATCACGGCCTCGCGCAATGCGGGGTTGCCGACATAATCGAAGGTCAGTTTGGCTGCAGTTCGATCTTCGTACTTCTGCCGGATAGTAGGCCAAAGCTCATTCAGCTCGGCCAACCTGTCCGTTGTCTTGGGACGGTTGATTCCGCCGGTCGTGTACATAGATTCCAGCCGCTCGCTGTGCCCCTGTCGCCGCGCTCTCGCTTCCTGTCTTACCCGTTTCTTCCAGGCCTTTTTCCCCATTGCTCTCCTCCTTCTTGCTTGCTAGGTAGGTTCGATTCGTCTCTGATATTCTTGATATCGAATTACCGCCTCTATTAAGGCGGGTTATGAATTTTTCAATGATCAATAATCTTGCTAAAATAACATAAATAAATTATTGTGTCAAGCAAAAAAATACCGGCATTTGTCGGTATTTTTTGATTATAATCAGCTAATATTAAATAAATCGTAATTAACAAAATCAAACCCTGGAATACTTGCGGACCGCGATCCAACTCGCAAACACGTTGATTGCGCCCGCGGCCAGGAATTCAAGCATAAACAGGCGCCAAAAACCGGTTCGGAAATAAGAGATGATGTTGAAACTGTAACCGGAAAAAAAGGTCTCGAGATAGGGCTGCAGGATGGTCAAAAACGGATAAAACACGATGATCGCCAGAATCAGGCCGAATAAGGTATAAATGAGGCTAGAAAAAATATATGGGGCACGGATGAACCAGTTGGAGGCTCCGACCAGACGCATAATTTTGATCTCCCGCTGGTGGGTATAGATCGCGACCCGGATGGAATTATAAACCACTAAAATCGTGATCAGGATGAAAATCAGGCTGACGAACATGCCCGCCTCATTCACTTTGACCGCGATGCCGTTGATCTTATCGAGCATCGCCTTCGGATTGTCGAAGTTGCGGGATTCGATGATATTACTCTCCACCCGGTTGATGTTGTTGATCAGATCGTCGTAGTTACCGACCTGTTTCGGCTTGATCACTAGGGTCGGCGTCAACGGATTCTTATTGAGTTGGCGCAGGGCTTCAAGTACATCCGGATCATTCTTATGTTTATCCTTGAAACTCTCGAGCGCTTCCTGTTTGGAAACATAAGTGACGGTCTTGACCTGGTTCAAATTGGACACTTCCGCTTTTAAGGCCATTATCTCCGCCTCGGTCGATTCGTTCTTCAGGTAGAGATTTATATCTACTTTCTCCTTGATGGAATCGATCGCGGAAGAAGTGATCACTCGCATAGTCAAGAGAGTGTTGACCGAAAACAAAGCCAGCACCAGGATGATGATAGTGACGATCGAAAGCCAAAAATTCCTGACCACGTCCTGCAGGCTGAATTTGATCGCGCGTAAAATTGATAATAGGATCGTGGCGAAAGGCATAATTATATCAGATATTTACCGACCGCCTGGTCGGAGACGATCGAACCATTCTCGATCGTGATCACTCGACGCTTGAGGCGGTTTACGATTTCACGGTTGTGCGTCACCAGCACCACCGTGGTGCCGAACTTATTGATGCGGAGTAACATCTCGATGATCTCTTCCGCGTTGATGGAATCAAGGTTGCCGGTCGGTTCGTCCGCCAACAGTATCTTCGGGCGATGGACCAATGACCTGGCGATAGCCGCGCGCTGCTGTTCCCCGCCGGAGACTTCATGCGGATAGCGGTCTGTCTTGCTTTCCAGGCCGACGATCTTCAGGACTTGCGGTACGACCGAACGGATCTTCTTCGGCGTCTGGCCGCAGACCTGCAGGGCGAAAGCTACATTTTCGTACAATGTTTTTTTAGGCAACAGTTTGAAATCCTGAAAAATCACCCCGATCTGGCGACGCAGCAAGGGAATCTCGTTTTTTTTGATATCGCTGATATCCCAATCCCCGACGATAATCTTGCCCTCATCGATCTTTTCTTCGCCGATAAGCGACTTAATCATGGTCGTCTTGCCGGTGCCGGACTGGCCGACCACCGAAACGAACTCCCCTGGCTTGATATGAAGATTGATCTTGTTCAAAGCTTTGATATCGGGCTGATAGATTTTAGTAACGTTGACGAAACGGATCATAGTTTTGCTGCTTGCGCCAATTTTATCAACTTATCGAGATTCAATTTTTTAAGGCTGTAATTTATTATTTCCTCGGTATCGTTAAAGCTAGAATTCTTATTCGGGTTGCCGAGCGTGACGGCAATGACCTGATTCTGCTTCGAGTCGACGGCCCTGGTCATCAGGCAGTAGCCGGCTTCATCCAGATAGCCGGTCTTGGAGCCGGTGATCTTGAATTTATTCGCGGCAATCAAGGAATTCGTGTTTTTGATGAGGTGGCGTTTTTTGGTGTTCTTGGTATAGAACTCGTAACTTTGCATCTTCGAGGCTTTTTCCAGGATAGGATGCTCAAGCGTCTTATTAGCTATTATAGCATAATCCGCGGCGCTGCTCACGTTTTCCGGGGACAGGCCGGTCGGTTCGATGAATCTGCTCGAGCTCGCGCCCCATTCCAAGGAGGTCGAATTCATTTTTGCGATGAACTCTTCCCTTTCAAGGCCGGACACCCGAACCAGGCTTTCGACGGCGTTGTTCGCCGAACCGATCAGCGCCGAATAGAAAAGATCGCCGATAGTCATGGTCTCCCCGTCGCTGACTTTCAGCCTGGCGATGGACCAGCCTTCCGCATAACGGCGGTTATAATCATCGTCTTGTTTCGAGTAGGCGACCACGCGGTCGAGCGAGGGCTTAAGGTCCAGAAAAACTTTTGCCGCGAGCAATTTGGTCAGGCTGGCGATCGGCATGGCGGAGGTCGCGTTCTTCGCCCAGATCACTTCCCCGGTCTTGCCGTCTATCACGATTCCTGATCTGGAGGCAAGCGACGGCGCACCCCCGGCTCCGGCTTTAGCGATGCCGAGCACTTCGCCGCCGGAGGGCGCGATATACAGCGGTTCTACCCTGACCTTGACGGTACCTTGTCCGGTGTTCGCGATTTTTTTGAAAGCGACTTTGTCCAGATCGATAATCCGCTCCGGATGCTTATTCCTGTCTGGGCCGTAATCATTGACCACCACATCAACGAATTTATTATTCTCCAGATTGAAGACGCGCAACTTGCTGCCCTTCGGATAATCCGGCGAGGCGGTGAACAGACCCTTCTTATACGAATACCAGCTTGCGCTGCCGGAAAAAAGGACGCCGGGATAGCTGAAGACCGCGACTCGCGCCGCGGGCATTTTTAATTCGGCCTGCACCCGGTTGCTTCCGCTGATGAAAATCGAAGATAACGGCAGCCAGCTCTTAGTCGGCGGATTGTAATAAAAAATCTGTCTATAGGCGTTTTCAGCGACAGTCGGACGGATTTTGATGATGAGCGGTGACCCGGTGGCGAACGCCGTCTCATCCAAAAGATTCACGTCATAAACCTCACTCACCAGATCCAGTTGCCAAGGCATGATTTCGGGCTGAGCGATTTTTCGCACCCGCAAAGACGTGCCTTTGCTGACATTCGAAGTACTGTAAACAAAGGCAAAATCTCCCTTGAAAAAATCCGAAGTCTTGTTTTTTTTATCCGGAACGAGCTCGAGGGTCTCAGCCATCTCGTCATTCTCGACGGTAACCGCGCCGGCCAGATTTGCCAATTCGGCAGTAGTGCTGGCCGCGGCAAAGACTAATTTCGAATTAAAAAACAGGCTCGTTGATAAAAAAATAACGCCCCAGAGCGAATATAAAATTTTTTGACTTATCTTCTTCATAACTTTATAATTATAACATATCAGGAGTTCCCTTGGAACTGTTTTTTATTTGTTTAAAGTTAGGCTTTTATATCAGCGGGTGTCGTATAATGGTTATTATGTGACCTTCCCCCATCCTTCATTGCAACCAAAGAGCGGGGTTAGTACAATGGTAGTACATTTGCTTCCCAAGCAAGAAACGCGAGTTCGATTCTCGTACCCCGCTCTTTGGTCGCAATTTCGGAGGGCAAGCAAGGTAATTAATAAAATATTCCCGCCTGTCCTCCGAAGCTTCAGCGTAGGAGGATCACCCGCTCATAACAGAAAAAACCGTCCCAACTTATGCATTGCCCATTTTGTGATAAAACTATTTATGAGAAAGAAGGCATTATACGTAATAAGACCTGTATTTTTTTATCGGGAGGAGAATATAATCCTGAAGGTGTATTAGTTGGTGCTGGAATAATTATTCCTTTTGTTCATAGAGAAACACCTTTTGAGCTAACATCTGAAGAAATAATTGATATGTTTAGTTTATTAAATAAAGTAAAAAAATATCTTGATAAAAAATATAATCCTGACGGTTATAGTCTTGGCTGGAATATTGGAAAGGTTAGCGGGCAAGTAATTTTTCATTCTCATCTTCACATTATGCCTAGATATAATGATGAACCTTTAGCAGGTAAAGGAATACGTTATTTTTTAAAGCAAGCTGATAATAGCCGAATCAAAAAATGAAATATTCTATTGTTAGGAGCCGTTACCCGCTCAAAGATTTGCCGAGATAGCTCAGTTGGTAGACCTGCCTGCCGGCAGGCAGGGCGGCGGTATTCCGCCAGAGGCGGATAAACTCCAACCGTAGATATTTACAATATATTGCCACCTTAGCTCAGCTGGTAGAGCGATGGTATCGTAAACCATAGGTCGTCGGTTCGAATCCGACAGGTGGCTCCAAATTTAACAGGCGGGATAAACTACAGGTCAGGCCTGTCCGCCTCTGGCGGAGGTTCGAGACCCCTTCTCGGCTCAGATGAACAACAAACAACCCCGCCCTGGCGGGGTTGTTTTAATATAGTTTAATCCGCTAAAATGATCAGATTAGCCGCTTTGAGCTTGTCTGCCATGATCGATTCCAGGGTCACGGCCGGGACAAAAATAAATTTAAACCCGGTCAAACCGTCCTGCTGGTTATAGAATTGAAAGACATAATATCCCTGCTTGACGCTGGTCGTTTCTATGGTTGAACTGGCCGCAAGTTCCAGCGCGCGCGAACCGAATTTTTCCCTGACGGCCGCTAGATCGAAATATTGAGTCTTGGCGGACAGACCGAAACTGCCGGCGGTTAGAGTGAAATCAGCACCGCCCAACAACGTGCTTTTTATCGCTCTTAATTTCCGCAAATTGCTGAGATTGATCGAGGGGTCGGCTACGATCATCAGGGCCAGCCGGTTTTCCAAAGAAACTTCGCGATCGGTGGAACCGAGCAAAGCGACGGATAAACCGTAATTCTTCGCCAGACCGGCCAAGACCTGGCGTTTGATCAATTTTTCTCGCGCGGCGATCGACGCCAGCACCTCGCTGCCGATTCGGTCTCCAGACCGCGGATCGTTCAGCGCTTCATTTTTCGCGTCGATATAATCGTAATAATTAACCACGCCATACTGGGTGACAAAAGCGGGCACGGGAAAAATTTTAGTTATCAGTCTCGTAACGCCATTATCGAAACCGAAAGTATAAAGTGAAAGGCAGAACACGAAATAAATTATGGCAAAAGCGGTAACGGCGGACAGGAATTTAAAAACTATCCTGCCTAAATAATCAAGCGCGGCTGTAACTTTTTTTTCTTTGCTTACCGTCTTCTTCTGCTTAAGCCTGGCCGATCTGGCCAACTTTCTCTTGTTTGTCTCCGTACCATTGCGAAATAAATCATTCCAACGGAATCTGATGCCCCACTGAAAGGTGTGGGCGGTTATTTTTTTTATTGGCGGAACGGCGGCCTTTTGCGGTGCCGGGGGATTTTCCTGCGGGGGTTTGATCTCCGCTGTTTTTATGACGGCTGGCTTCTCCGAGACATCTTTTTCGATTACGACTGTCCGGGCAGACGCGGCGACCGGGCCGACCTTTTCCGGCTTCACAGGCGGTGCTGCCGACTGCTTAGCCATCACGTCATGGATTATTTCTTTGATCGGTTTATGAAATTTCGATTCCGCGGTTTTGAAATCTTTGACAAAATCGATCTTTGCCTCAACCTGCCTGGCCGCGGCGGCCGGAGCCGCGGACGACCTTACCTCTGCCGCTTTCGACGTCAGGCTATCCAGCGATTTTTTTTCCGGCGATTTGACTTTGGTTTCGGCCGCCTGATCGACTTCGGCTAAATATTTAAGCAGGATTTCCCTGCCCTCGCTGATCTTATCCTGATCAATTTTTTTTATATCGCCCACCAGATCCGGCATACCCCTTGTTTAATTGTTAGCTTTTAAAAAATAATTCCACCAAACGGCTGCAAACCCCGTCTTTGCGGCACCTCCTGTCCCGGGAATAGCCGAAGCGTTGCTCTGCGTACCACTGTCTTTTGCGGACTCCGGCAAATCCTTCACGACAGTCACTGATTCGCCGGGTTTTTTCATATTTAGATTCAATCTGGCCTGTTCCTCTACAAATTGATCCGACTCTAGATATTTGATCAGTTTCTGCAATTCGGTGTTTTTGTTTTCCGCCTGGTTGATTTCAGCTTCCAAATCGCTGATTTCCCTGTTTATTTTTTGTCGACGGTGAAAATTATTATAAAGAGGAACGGATAATAAAACGATCATGAGCAGCAAAAGAAATGTCAGGATTTTTTCATTAAATAAATACTTTCGCGGAAATTTCTCTTTTTTTTCTGCAATCTGCATATATTATATTATAGCACGAAATACCTTAATCATAAAAAAGCGCCGGGGCGCTTATTTATGCTCGATTGACCGGTTGCTTTCGTTCAAATCTGGGCTTCGGTCTTTAACCGCGCCTTTGGAGTCACCCAAAACCCCAGATATTTTCCGAATGCCAGCCGAGTTTGGGAATCCAGGCCAGGAATCGAGCCGAATATAATAATAGATACAGGCAGCACCAACCATTGGAACACCATCGCCAGGCTTTTTCCAAATCCATAATTAGCCGGTTTTTTCGGTAAAAGAAGAGTCGAGATAGCCGCGGATATGACCAGGCCGATCATGGCGCAGGTCATCAAGGTCCGAGTGATGAATGGCAGGTTGCCTGACAACACCGTAACGTTAAAACGATCGCCGCCGAGAATCATCGGCAGCCAGCCGATGACACCGATGATGAGCGCGTTGGTCGCCCAGGAGTGGAAACCATGGAGCTGGACCAGGATCTGCCGGATGGTTTTTCCCTTGGGCATCGTATCACGCGCCTTCCAGAAATTAAAAATCAGATATGGCAGATTTTCCACACCCCAACCCCAGCGCCGCTGCTGCTTATAGAGGTTTTTTGCGGTCTCCCAGCTGGTATCCGCCATACAAGCATCCATCGATACGGGATAATAGAGCGGTTCAACTCGGTAGTCACCCTTAAAATGGCAATAGCAATGCCAGAAAATCCGCGAATCTTCACTGACCATCTTGGTGGACCAAAAGCCGATTTCCGTGAGTGCGCGCCAACTCATCGAATGCGAAGAATAGGTAGCTAGTTTTTCCTGTCGGATTTGCTGCATCATCTGCCAGAAGGTATTCGACGAAGCGGCGACGCGTGAAAAAAACGGCGCTTCCCAAAGATTATTAAAATAGACCGGAATTGGCTGGTAGCTCGCGCGGAACGGCTTATCGATTGTCAAGAATTTATATGACAGTAAAGAAAAATAACCGGGAGTGACCACCGTGTCGATATCAAAAACGCTCACGATGATGAGATCATAATCTAACTGCTCGGCATCGATGATCTGTTCTTTGACCATCTTCGCCGCCCAAGCCTGATTGGAACCTTTACCCTTAATTTCACCCTCGATACCATCAGGATGGACGGTAATCAAAAACCGGCCGAACTTGCCGCCGAACTCTGCCTTTATCTGCTCAGCACGCGCCCGCGACGCCTCCCCACCCCGTTCTTCAGTCGCCAATACCACGATCAGCCGATCCAAGGGATAGCCGTCGCGCGTCAGGGCTTCGAAACTCGGACGAAGGATCTCCAAACTCTCGTTATAGGTCGGCAGGATCACTAGGTGCCAAAGATTCTGCCAGGCTGGCCGGCCGAGAGCCGGTTTCAGCTCGATCAGATTCTGATGCCAGTTGATTTTCAAATTATCCTTGAGCTTGCGGTAACTGACGATCAGATGGACGGAAAGATACAAGACCAGCAAAAGCCAATAAACATCGAAAGCGATCATGAAATAAGCGACCCATTCCGGGCGCAGGTACGAAAAAAATATGAGCAACAGCAAAGTCACCCACGACAGAGCCGCTGGAAATATTTCCAGCAGGCGGTAAATCGTCTTGTCAAGGCCGGTCAGGTCCTCTGCCCGGCCTATTTTCAGATAATCCATAAATGTTAGACCTTTTGCTTAGTATGCCTCAACTGCAATTCCCAGATTCCTGCCTGCCGGCAGGCAGGTCGGTAAATTTTCCCCAATCCCGCATTCCTTGTAAATAAAATAGGCTGCGGGACCTCAAAATCTGAAAATTTCGTCATGACGCTTACTAAGCAAAAGGTCTATTTATCGCTCCGATCCTTGAACAGCCGGTTCCCGCCGAAATAAAAAATATATAAGAATAAGCTGTAAATAAGCCAATTGCCGAGATTCTGCGGAACGCTGACATAACTGATCAAGGTTTTCATCAGATCCAACGGATAGATGAACAGCTCCCAAGTGTTCCAACGGTTCAACAATCCGAGCAGTACGCCGAGCGCGATGACCGGAATTATCGCAAGGATAAAAATTCGAGCCGCGGTCTTGCCGAAAATCTTTTCAAACAACCGGCTCATCGCCGCCAGTAGATAGTAATAGGAGATCAACCCGATCACCGCGTAAGTGAAAAAAAACAGGATTATCCAAGCGCCCTGCTCGCAGACCTTGAAGGCAGCGCCCGTCGGGCAATAATTGAGCAGATGTCTGACCTCGCTGATTACGTATGCGGTATTAGGGATGAAAATCAGCCAGAAAAAAAATGCCAGGCCGGCTAAGATTTTCTGCGATGGCTTGATGAACCGCGTACGCTGCCAATACCAAACCAGCAGTTTATAGATACCGAACGGTATCAGGATCAACAGCAGATTAAAAAAAACGGTAGCCAGCTGATAGTCACCGATCTTAATATGATAAAACCAGTTATCGCCCTGGAAAAAATTATCTGAACCGTAAATCGAGTCGTTGATAAAGCGCATAATTAGATCTAACCTAGAAAAAAGGTTGGCGCGAGGCCAACCGTCTGGATTGGATTGATAGTATAAATATCAAAGGAACATGCTGATCAACCCCTTGCAAGCACATAAAGGACGATCAAGCCACAAACAATAATGCAACCCAGGAATACCTTGGCATTTAAAGCATAGGGCTGCTGCTCTTGTCCCGCCATGATCTCCACCTCCTTATAAAAGGTTGGAAAGGGTTAGCGCGGCATTGCCGAAAGAACGTATATAAATTAACAGATAAAAACGAAAAAAGCAATGCTTTTCGCTTGTCGGCTCCGGTTATCGTCAATCAAAATTAATTTCTTCGCCATTAGTGAGCTCGCCTGTCTTATCTGCGGATGCGGGTGTTTCCGGCCTGGCTGGTTCCGGCGCATCTCTTTCGGCCGGTTCTGTTTTGATCGGTTGTCGGCTGGCAAGACTCTTTAATGAGATAAAGCCTTCTTCGTCCGGACCCGTGTCTCGGCTTTTCAGCGCTTCGGCCTCAAATTTTTTCAATTCTTCTTGTTTCGCCAGCCTTCTTGCTTCCGTTTCCTTATTTTTTTCTTCCCTCAACAGATTCAGGCAATCTTTGCAATAAACCGGCCGCTGGCCGTCCGGCTGGAATGATACTTTCGTCGCCTTGCCGCACCGGGCGCATATGGCGTCAAAACGATAAAGCGCGTCGGTCTTCCTTCTTTCGTCCCTACGGCGTTCATCTGTCCGGCGTTCTTCTGTTCTCCGCTCTTCCGCCCTGCGCTCCTCAGTTCTCCGCTCTTCTTCCCTCCTGTCACTAGTCGGCTTCTCTGCCGGTGGCAACGTCCGACCGGTAGAGCTCGACGGCGTTGCGGTTTTTGTCGCAATCGCTCGCGGCAACTCCCGCTCTTGAGGCTTTATAGGCCTTGGCGGCTGCGATTGCTCCGGTGGCTTGGCGCGAAATTGATCCGCCCTGGCCGGTTCACGCTGTTGACCTTCCTGGCGCGGCGGCCGACTGGCCGGCCAAATGGCCGCGCCCAAATTACCTTTTGCCTGCGGTTTATCGCCCATACTTGATTCATCTCCTCCATCAAGCTCGTGCCAGCGCATGATTTTCTCTTCGACGATCTCCCTGGCCTTGGCATAACGCTCGCGCGTTACCCTTACGACTTTTTCGGTATTGCCGGTCTTCTCTTCATTAGTCAAAGGCGGCAGGCCGCGGCCGGAAAAAGGGTTGGACGAGATGCCGTCGATCATCAATTTGATATAAAACTCGTATTTAGGCAGATTGACGATGTCGTCCTCGACAAAGGTCGGTGTAAATTCCAGCACCAACTCTTCCGCATCGGCTGCGCCCACCCGGAAAACCACCATCGTGCCCACATTGCCGAAAACCGCCGGCTTGACCGTTTCTCCCAGTTGTTCGATATATTGGTGTGCCATGATCAGATTCAAGCGGTATTTGCGCGCTTCGGAAAGGATGTTGGCAAAACTGTCGGTGGTAAAATTCTGGAATTCGTCGATATACAGATAAAAATCTTTTCTGTCGCGTTCGGGGATATCGACACGACTCATCGCGGCCAACTGGATCTTGGTGATCATCATCGCCCCGAGGAGCGAAGAGTTGTCCTCGCCGATCCGGCCTTTGCTCAAATTGAGTATCAGGATTTTTTGACCGTCCATCACTTCGCGGATATTGATCGAGGATTTGACCTGACCGACGATATTGCGGATCAAAGAGCTGGACAGGAACTGGCCGACCTTGTTCTGGATCGGCGAGACCGCCTCCGAGGCGAATTTGTCCGCATAGCTGGCAAATTCATTCACCCAGAAAGCCTTGACCACCGGATCCTGGATCTTATCCACCACCTTTTTGCGGAACTTCTTGTCCGACAGCATGCGGGTGACGGCTAAAAGAGTCGACCCCGGATAATCCAGAATCGCCAAAATGGCGTTGCGCAAGATATATTCCAAGCGCGGCCCCCAGGAATCCGCCCATAATTTCTGAAAAACGCCGATCAGGCCGGAGGCGACCAGATGCCGCAGATGCGGTTCGACCTGTTCAACCACGTTGAAAGCGATCGGATAATCCATATCAGCCGGGTTGAAATAGATGACGTCGTTGATCCGGCTGGTCGGGATATAATCGATGATTTTTTCCGCCAGATCGCCGTGCGGATCAACCACGGCCACGCCGCGGCCGGCGCGGATATCCTCCACGATCATGTTTTCCAGGATAGTGGACTTGCCCATGCCGGTCTTGCCGATAAAATACATATGCCGGCGGCGGTCATCGGTCTTTATGCCAAAACGCCTGTCCCGGTTGCGGAAAGTGGTTACCCCGAAAGGCGTCACTTGGTTGTTTTGGTCTTCTGCCATGTCTCTTCTCTTGATTGAATAAGGTTATGCAAATGGTAAATTTTCCGGCGGAACAGAGGTTTCGGAATCCGCTTCGGCCTCGAAGATCGAATCGACCTCCGGCGGATGGCCGAGCTCGGCCGGTTGCCGGCGGATATCTTCCACCCGCTTGAAGATCGAATCAGCCTCTTCATCCGCGCGGATGACTTCTTGCGCGATCGGCAGCGAAATCGGCGGTTCAGCCTTGCGGCCAGGCGCCTTCTGGATGAGCGGCGCGCGAACCACACTCTCGATCGGAAAGTGCCAGATGCTGGCGAGCTCCTCGACGTTATATTCTTTTATCGCCCAACCGAGCGTCGAGCGGGCTTTATACTTGCGCATGAGATTGCGTTTTCTTTCGTTCAAGCGATATTCCTTGAACAGATAAGCGGTCGAGGTGGCGGTATGATCCATCTCCGGCTTTATGTTGTTCAGGTCGTTATACGCATACTGCTTGATGAAACCGACAAAACCGTTAGCCACCTTCTGTTTGTTCATCACTTCTTTTTTCGCCACATAAACCATGCGAATCTTCACCTCGAAGCCGAGCTTGGAAACCTTGTCCTGGATCGCTTCGATCTGTTTTTTCTGCACCGGTTTCAGGCCCATCATATTGAACGACTGCTTCTCTTCTACCGCGGCCTCCTGCGGCAAGATGAACATACCGGTGGCGTCGCCCAGTATGCCGAAAAAGCCGTTCAGCAGCTTTTCAAAAAAATTCTCCTTGCTCTTCACTTTTTCACCGATCACTTTCGAGATCTCTTTTTCGCCGATCTTTATCCAATCGAAGCCGATCGGCCGGACGATGATCTGGTACCACAGCTGCTCACCATCCCTCAAGCTGGAACAGAGATCCATCAAGCTGGCCATCGGATCGCGGAAGTGAGTTTCCGGCGGCCCGAAAATATGTTCAAAATCTTTGTAGGTCCTGATCGGGTACGCCGGCGGTTTCGCTTGGATAAACTCCGCCCCCCAGATATCATATTCATCATTCGGATACATCGTCGGAATCTCAGTAGCGTAATCTTCCACCTCGGTAATTTCCGCGTCCGGATATTGCGAATAGATGGCCGACTCCACCAGATCGCGGAACGATTCTGGCGCACGTATTAAAAATTGGGTATACCCGCCGATGCTGACGATTTCAAAACTGAAACTCAACTGGAACTTTCCGGCCCAGTATTTATCGACCAAGTTCAAGGTGCTGTGCGCGCCGGCCAGATAAGAGAATAAATTTTCGACAGCTCTCGGCGACTGTTCATTGTTGCGGGGGATATCGATCGCCAAAAAGATGAATTTTTGGGTAGCACCCCATTTATCCTGGAGATATTCCACCCACATCTGCCAAAACCCCCAAAGAAAAGTGATGGAAATCGGAATCCAGCCGATCGTCAAGATCATGGTTAAAAGTTGTTGATCCGGCGGCAAGGCTAAAAAACGATTGAATGCGTCAAGATTTATCGTGAGCTCCATATTCCCTTCCTTGATATTATTTTACCGTCACTTAGTACCATATATTTTACCATATTTTCACTTTTTAACAAAACGAGGGCGCTCCATATTCATTTGCTGCCCTCGTCCCGAGAGCAGCGAGGGATCTCTTATACTTTAAAAGGAAATTCTTATTTTAACTGAAATAAACTTATTAATTTATTTAAAAGTTTACAAAATAAAGGCCGTCTTGACGACGACCCTTATTTATATATGATTTATTGTTTTTAGCTATTGACCTTGACTTTGTATTTACCGTCCGTTTTATCGAATTTATTGCGGTTCATCAGAGCCAAGATGATAGTGGCGCGTTTGACCAGCCGCTGCGCCATGACTTTGTCGATGATCTCGTCGCGGGTCAGTTCGGCATCGGCCTGTTTCAGTATTTCTTCAATTACCTCGGCGACGGTGCCTTTTTGATAACCCCATTCCTTAAGGCTGTATAAGCCGCGGCCGACCAGGATATATTTCTTATCCAGAATCAATTCATTGTGAACCGTTGCGGCATTTGCCTTCTTGCCGTCAAAATCGATCTCATTGATACGGTTGGTGATATCCACGAAATGCATCGGCTTGCCATGGTTTTTCAACACCAGATAGATCTTATCATTGATGGTTTTCGGCTTGATCTCGCGCCAATCGTAGTGGCCCCAATGGCCGAATTTGTTCTGCTCGATGTGTTTTGCCGCCTGCAGCAAGGAATAGATCGGCTTGTTGGCATTCACCAGCTCGGCCTTCTCCTCGAACAGGTCGTTCTTCAGTACGTTGGAAATATCCAGGTTGTTCGGAGTATCGAATTTTTCCTCATGTTTCTTGTAGCTATCCAGGCTGCCGGCCAGATCGAACAGCTCGTCCGTGCGGTAGATGGTTTTCGCTTCTTTAATCTTGTCCAAAAGCTCGACCGCCAACTCTTCCAGATGGTCAAGCAGCTGATGCTTCAATTTGAAGCTCGGTTTGAAATATCTGTGGCTGTTAACCTCTTCAAAGTGGTCGTGCAACAGTTTGGAAATCAGGAAGTCCAGATTATTCTTGTGGGTAGAGAGATCGCCGTCACGGCCGCGATAACCTCCGGCCGAAAAATTGACCAGATTATTGAGCAGATATTCTTTCTCCATCAACCCGCCATGCTCTTCCAGCAGCTGGTTGATCACCCGTTTCAGACCGGCAATGTAGTTTTCCGCCCTTTTCAGCTGGCGCAATTTTTTCACCGCAGCAGTCTCGATCTGGCGGATGCGCTCCCTGGTCAGCTTGTGTACGTTGCCGATGCCCTCGAGCGTTTCTTTTTCCTTGCCGTTCAGGCCGAACCGACGAGTGAGAACATCACGTTCCCGCTCGTTCAATTCACCGAAAAGATTCTGGATAATCTCGACTGCATCAAGATTAGCTACTTCCTCAGCCTGATGGTTGGAAATTATCTGATCCAAGATGGATTTTTTTTCACCCTCCTCATTTTGGGTGTACTCGTTTTCCATATGAAGTCGACTAAAAATCGGACAAGCGCAATTTATTTTTTAAAAATTTGTAAACTTTGTAGAATGATTAATGAAAACCGTCAAGTGCTATGGAATTGACGATTTGAGCTAAACTTATTTTAGCTTTCATAATATAGCACAAAGAATTGCAATAGTCAAGGGTACTCCTACAAATTACAAATTTAGATCAAATATACAAACACCGCACAACATCATCCGGATTATTTACAAACACCTAAATATTCTAAATTTATAGCTAATAATAAATAAAAAACACTATTAGTTCAATAGTGCTTCGTTATGACATATCGGCAGCAAAATCGGAATAGACAGGAGGTCTAATAGTCCAAATACTCTATTTCGTTTTCAAGCTGCAACTTGCACTCGACCCGCACTTTCTGTTTGACTAAACTCATCAAAACCAGTACATCTTCCGCGGTCGCGCCGCCCGCATTGACGATAAAGTTGCCGTGTTCCAGGCTCACCATCGCTCCGCCTACCTTCTTGCCCTTGAGTCCTAGCCGGCTGATCAGCCAGCCTGAACTGATGCGGCCGCCTCGAAGCGCGCCGTCCTTTTGCGCCACCTCTGCTAACTCTAGATTCGCTTCCTGCAGGTCTGTAAAATTCACGTTTTTGAAAATACTGCCGGCGTTCGGTTCTTTGGGGTGAATCTTTATCCGACCGCTGATATACCCGGCCATAGTCTGTCTTATTTCCTCCACATTACCGGCCTTCAAGCCTATGACGGCGCTCAGTGCCAATAATTTTTTCTCCTTGAAAATGCTATGGCGGTAAGCAAATTTACATTCATCCGGAGAGAGGTCCTTAACAATATTCGTTTCCGCATCGAACACCGAAACCGTCTTGATATTTTGTTGCATGGACGAACCGAATGCGCCTGAGTTGCCCCGGATGGCTCCGCCGACCGTGCCCGGAATGCCTGCGGCCCATTCCAGGCCGGATAACCCTCTTTCCGCAGCCTCCATCACCAATCTGGCCAGACTGGCGCCCGCTTCGGCTTTCACTTCCGCTCCCTGCCACTCGATCAAGGTGCAGGCGTTCTTGATCGCCAGGCCGTTGAAACCCTTATCGGACACCAGTAGATTTGAACCGCCGCCCAAGATGAAATATTTTTCGTGATTGTTCCCGGCCCAGGCCACCGCCTGGACCAGTTCCTCCGGCGCCTTCGCTTCAATAAAAAATTTCGCCGGCCCGCCGATTTTGAAGGTGGTGTGCGGCGATAAAAGCTCATTCTGCCTGATTCGCTGTTCGATCATCTGATTATTTTTACAAAACCTTCATTAGCATTAACTTCGATCAATTCCCCGTTCTTGATAATGGTGCTGGCATTTTTCGTACCGACGATGCAGGGCAAGTCGAATTCCCGCGCGATAATCGCCGGATGGGAGGTGATGCCGCCCCGGTCAGTCACGATCGCCGCCGCTTTGATTATTACCGCGGCATATGACGGGTCCGTCAGCCGTGCCACTAAAATATCGCCCGCGGCGAATTTCTTGAAATCTTTCGGCCCCCTCACTATCATCGCTCTGCCTTTTACCTTGCCCTTATTGGCAACTACCCCTTTGATGATCTTAACCATAAATTTTTTTGAGATAGCTTACGCCGACATAATCTTCATATTCTTGCCTGTCCGCCGGATAACCGGTCTTGATGATACCCCAGGATTTTAGCCGCTTATTTTTTACCCTGTCGAGGAATGCCTTATCCGGACGCCAATCAAGGCCGGCCAGGTCGAACAGGCCTTTCAGTTCATAAGCCTGCTGCAAGAGGAATTTTTCTTTGACCTGCTCAAAATTCAATTTTTTCTGCTCCCGGTAGATGCGGGCGGTCATGCCGGCCAGTTCCCCGGTCAACGCCGAGAGGGCGCTTTGATCACTAACCGGCCTGCCATCAACCAAGACCGAATAGGCGGCCAATCTGTCCTGGTAATTATCCGTGGTGGTCAGATGGGTGGTAACGAACCGCATCCTGAACCTAGTCTGCTTATAGCTTGAGTAGATCACGATCCTCGATAACTTCATTCCGGCAAGCGACGGCCACAGTTCCCAGGAGTCCAGTTTCGGATAATGCCGGACCAATAGCTGACAACCGCCAGCTACCCGGTACGGCCCTTCTATATTGTAGCCGAATTCTGTCGAAAAATCATTATACAGGGCATGATTATACATTGCCAGGATGCCGATCAATTTCGCGACCGTCTTTTTTTCTTCCGCGCTTGAGACTTTTTTTAAGCCGTGGACAGCCGGCTTCAGCTGCCGCCCCGTCCTCAGGATATTTTCATGCTCGTTGAAGATATTTTCGTCGGCCGAAACCGACCGCATGGCACTCGCAAAAAAATCAAAAATTACCCTGGCCTTATCCTTGTCATAATCGAGATAGCCGGCCATGTTCACCAGGGTATAAAAAATATACCTCAGCGAACCGAAGGATGGCAACGCTTTGATCAGGCGGTCCGCTCCGGATTTCTTCCGATCAAGGGAGTCGATCGCCCGACAGATCTTATCCAACCAGAGATCGAAATAAAGCGGATAAAACCGGAAGGCGTTGAAAGGCAGATGGGAGAGCGGGTCATGATCATGGTTGAAGGTGAAGCGCTTGACCGCTGACGCGTACCGGCCGATCCAGTCGGGAATTTTATTTTTTCTTTTCAGCATCTTGTTTCAATTTGCGGGTATAATCTTTGCCGCGATAGAACATGCGAACTTCGCCGTTTTTGATTTCCAGGCGCATGCCCTCGTTTTCCGAGGTCAGTTTATTGTCGCAAACTTTTTTGAAATTTTCCGAAGTCACGCGGCCGGCCGCCAGCTTGACGATGAAAGCATCAAGCTCCCAGCGATGCCCGACGGCCCCGATGGTGATCGGACGATTTTTAGCATACTTCCTGGCGAATTGTTCCAGTCTTTCCAAGCCGCGCAAGTATTCGTCGGCCACCTGGTCAGGAGCCGGCCCGCGCAAACCCTCTTCGCCGGTTTCGCCGCCCGTTTCCAGCCATTCGGCGAATGCCTTGTCATCGTCAAAATCATGTTTCTTCATCAGATAACCGAAATACGACTTGCTCCTTTTTTCAAACAAACCCCAATGACGGCCGAACGAAAATTCATTGATGAACATCGGAAAATCAACCACTACTTTCTTGTCCTGGTTCTGATCCACGATCTCGGCGATCTTTTCCACCGCTTTCGCGGCGCTGCCGGCCTCGCGTGAAATCGCCCTGATTTTTTCCCGCGTCAGAACCAGGATGCCGTCGCTGCCTTCGTAAGCCTTTTCCAGCCCCTCGCCATACAGTTCGGCAGTCGAGGCGGTCCTGTCCGCCTCCGTGGCTCCGCCGATGAAAATAAGCGACCCCGCCGGAGCGGCTTCGACGATTTTCATCTCTTCGCCGACCCGTCTCGCTTCCTCCACTCCCATATCTTTTTCAAGTCCGGGATATTCCGTCGATCCGTCTTCCCCTTTTTCCGGCTTGAATGAATGCCGTCTGATTTCCGCTGAAAAATCCTCTGTCATATTATTTATTTTAAGGTAGTAATCGGTCTTGCTTGGACGATATAAAATCTGCCGCGCGCTAACGCCCATTCGATATCTTGCGGCCTACCGTAAAGTCTTTCTATCTTGCAGCAAATCTTGGCCAGATCAATGATCTGCTGGTCGGTCAGCTTTTGCCTATCCTGTTGCTGCTTCGGCACCGGTTTCCCAACCGTACCTTTCGCCCCTCCGACAATCATCGTTTTTTGTGTACTGATATTTTTATCTTCGATCACTTTTTCCGCCCTAGGCGGACCAGCCTTGGGCTGGAACTTTCGGATTTTGGACTTATTTATGACATACGTATCCGGTGTAATCTTTCCGCCAACGATTGCCTCGCCCAAACCCCAGCCCGCCTCGATCACCAGCTGATTCCTGTTTTCGGTCACCGGATGGACCGTAAAGACGACGCCGGAAACTTCGGACTGGATCATTTTTTGAACGACGACTGCGACGGAAACTTGCGTTTTACGCATTTTTTTTTCGAAGCGATAAACAATCGCTCGCTGTGAAAACAATGAAGTCCAGCAATGTTTTATATTTTCAAGCAAATTATTTTTAGTCGTGTTCAGATAACTTTCCAACTCTCCTGCCCAGGAGGCGACGAGCGAGTCCTCGGCCGTAGCTGAACTGCGCACCGCCACCAGGGGTGCTTTCAATTTTATGAAGTCATTCAATATTCCGCGCGCCAGATCTTCGGGAAATTTGGCTTTAAGAATCATCACTTGAATTTTCTTTGATGCCCGATCAACCGAACCGGTCTCGTTAAGTTTAATTTGTTCCATGACCGCCTCGATTCGGGAGCTTAAATCCGCCTCTGTCAAAAACCGGTCAAACGCGGAGGCCAGCAGCACGAAACCGGGCGGGACGGGAATACCTGCGTTTACCATCTCGCCTAAGCTCGAACCCTTGCCGCCGGCGATCGCCGCATCGTTTTTCGACAACTGTTTGAAATTTCTGATATACTCCATGGAATTATTTTTTTCTTATGATTCTTACCTCACCTTTATTAGCATCGACCTCTACCAAATCCCCGTCGTGCAAGACTTTGGTCGCTATCTTTGTGCCGATGATACAGGGTTTTTTCATTTCACGCGCGACGATCGCTGCATGACAGGTTATCCCACCTTCGTCCGTGATAAAGGCTGAAGCCCTTTTCATGGCAGAAATAAAATCCGGCGTGGTCATCGGAGCTACCAGAATGTCGCCGATTTTGACCTTTTTGGATTTACTAAAATCAAAAACAATCTTAACTCTTCCCTTTGCCTTGCCCTTCATCGCAATCGAACCCTTGATTAAACTAGCTATCGATGTCCGTTTTTGTTCGACTGTAATTTTTATATTTGCATGTTTCTCAAATGATTTGATGTTTAAATCCGTGTAGATTTTACCCCCGAAATAAATAAATCCCTTCTTTCTCTTTTGTAGCTCAGCTTTTTCAGGTAACTTATTATCCCTTATTTCCTTAAAAGATAAAAAATTCAGATATTTAGAATAAGCGGGCCGCAGCGCTTTTACCGAATTAATAATCGCTTGGTCTGCCATATAAAAAACTTTGTCAGTTTTTTTTCTCAGTCCATAAGCAAGCGAAAAAACGCGGTTGTTCCCACTCTTGTTGTAACGGCCGCCGAGAAGCATGATCAGGGTCAACTTTGGCCAAAGCGATAAATAAAGCCGGTAAAGTTTAGTAAAATTCTTTTCACCGGTTCGTACTAAGTCGGCCAACTGCCGGCTTTCATCGAGATATCTATCGCCTAGCTGTTCGAATTTTTCAGGGTAACGCAAAAAATATTTTATAATAGGCCTGTCATCCGTTGATGGGTTGTTCATGTCGTAAAACACTTCAACGGCTCGACCTGATTGATAGATAAATAATGGATTAAAATGAGATTTGCCATCACTGATTTTACGCAAGCCTCGAAATTCACCCTCATGCCAAAGCTCTACCAAAAAAAGAGGTATATCACGTGTATAAAATTTTTTAAATATTCGTTTTAATTTCATCTTTTTATAATTTTGACTTCCCCTTTTGTCGCATCAACCTCTACCAAATCCCCGTCGTGCAAGACTTTGGTCGCTATCTTTGTGCCGATGATACAGGGTTTTTTCATTTCACGCGCGACGATCGCGGCGTGACTGGTCAGGCCGCCCTCATCGGTGACGATGGCGGAAACCTTTTTGAAATACGGTACGAAATCAACCTCGGTCATCGGCGAAACCAGGATATCGCCTTTTTTCAGCTTGGCCAGATCATTCTTATAAAAAACTACTTTTGCCCTGCCCCATACTTTGCCCGGAAAAGCGATCTGACCGCTGATCAGCGCCGACTCCTCGATCGTTGCCGTGAAAAGCCTGAACCGGGTCACAGCACGCCCGCCGGTGACGATCTTCACTTTATTTTTTTCCAAGATCAAAATCGATTTATTCCGCTTTTTCAGCTTCACCTGATCTGTTTTGCCTTTGAGTATCTCGTCGGGCGTCGCGAGCCGCCATGACGGTTTTTTGATCGAGGCGTCGATCAATTTTTCCAGGCGCAACATCTTGTCTTGGGAAAGCGAGCGCAGCCTGACCAGTTGTTTTTGGTATCGCGCGGCTGTTTTTTTCCAACCCATAATACTCAAAGCGTTCTCGAGCGCCAAGGCCAGATTAGCAAGCGGCCAGAATTCCAAAAATACCGCGTAGAGTGAGGCAAAATCTTTTTTTCTGCCGAAATCCGTTTTGCGGATACGGCGCTCGATATCCAGTAAAAACTTTTTTTTGTCTCCTATCTTGCCGAAATGCTCAAGAAATTTTACCAGCTCCTTCTCCCGGCGATAAAGATTGATGATGCCATTGTCAAAAGTGGTGAGCGAATCGCCATAGGGCCAGCCGATGATTTTTTTATAACGCGCGAAGCTCTGGTAAATCATCACCATCCTGACGAACGGCAGATTGCGCGTAGCGATTTTTAGCCATTTTTCTTTTGGCATACAGCTTTATTTTAGCAAAAAATAATCAAAAAATCCACCCTGTTGTAAGGTGGATTTTTTGATTATTTTACACCACATCCCCGAGCTGCTGCAGATTCAACAGCTTGGCGTAGAGGCCGCCCGAATTCTTGGCCAGCTCGAAGTGGCTGCCCTGCTCGACGATCCGGCCGTTTTCCAGCACCACGATCTTGTCCGCGCGCTTGATGGTGGAAAGGCGGTGGGCGATGATGATCATCGTCCGGCCGCGCCGGACTTTCTCGATCGCTTCCTGGATCAATTTTTCACTATATGAGTCGAGGTTGGAGGTCGCCTCGTCAAAAATCAGGATCCGCGGATTGGCCAGGATCGCCCGGGCGATGCCGATGCGCTGGCGCTGGCCGCCGGAAAGCTTGACGCCGCGCTCGCCTACCAAGGTATCGTACTTATCGGACAGCTGACAGATGAATTCATCGGCGTTGGCGATACGCGCTGCCGCCTCGACTTCTTTGATGCTCGCCTTCGGTTTGGCGTAGGCGATGTTGTCCCTGACGCTAGCGTTGAAGATCTCCACCTCCTGCGGCACGATGGCGATGAATTTCCGGAAGGCGTAAAGGTCGTATTGTTTCAAGTCCTTGTCATCCAGCAATACCTGGCCTTGCTGCGGGTCATAGTGGCGGTAGATCATGCGCGCCAGCGTAGTTTTGCCGCCGCCGGACGGACCGACCAGGGCGGTGACACAATCGGAGTTGATTTTCAGGTTGATACCCGCGAGCGCCTTGTTCTTGCTGCCGTCGTAAGAAAAGTCCAGATCCTTGAAAGTCACCTGCCCGAGGATCTTTTCCGGTTTCAGCCTGCCGGAATTCGCGACTTCCGATACTTCCAGTGTCAACTCGCTCAGGCGGTCGACCGCCTCGCTCGATTCCATGATCCGGTCATACAGACGTGAAATACGGTATAGCGCGAGAAAAGCTTTTTCCGAGATGGTAAAAACGAACACCAAACTGCCGATAGTGATCGATGACTGCCAGACCAGATAAACGCCGAGCGCCAGGGTAGAGATTCTGCCCATGTCGATCACCAAGTTCCTGCTCAGGTTGAAATTCAGGAGCTTATAAAATTCGAACAATGATGTCCGTTTGATGTCGTCGCGGATGACACCGAATTCGCGCACTTCCCTTTTTTCCTGCACGAACGACTTAACGGTATTGATATTGATGATCGCCTGCGCCATCTGGCCGGCGGCCTCTTCATATTTATCGTGCCTGCGCTTCCGGTACGGAAAGACGTCTTTGTTCAATTTGAAGGTGATCAAGGCGAACAACGGTACGAAAAACAGGAAAACCAGGGCAAACCGCCAATTTACGATCAACAGGATGACGCTGGTAAAAATTACCTGGACCGAAGTCGGCACCACTTCCCAGCACATATTCCCGATCAGATTCATCACCCGATCGACGCCGCGCTGGATCTTGGCGATCTTGTTGCCGGTATTCTCTTTTTCATGATAGGAAAGCCCGAGGAAGACCATTTTTTCCTGCGCGCGCGTAGGCAGATACGCCTCGGCGTCCACCAGGATGCGGAAGATCTTCCGGTCGGTGAAAAAATTCAAGATAGAGACGCTCTGGTCGGCCACGAAAACGGCCGCCACGAACATGCCCAATTCTTTCAGTTGTTCAATACTGAAATGGGAGATGAGATCGATCACTCTCTTTAAAAGATAGGGGCCGGCGAATTGCGACAGCTCCGTAATGACTATCAGGAACATCAACCGTTTCAGCTCGCGATGCGAGGGGGCGAGCAGCGCCCAGAGCCGCTGCCAGAAACCTTTTAAAGAATATTTGGCTTGTGCGTTTTTTATTGAGCTCATATTAAAACAAAATAAAAGGAGAGCATGTCTCCATTTACCTAATAATACGCAAATTTTAAGCGGTTGTTACAGTTTCGCGGTTAATCGGTTTTCAACAGATTTTCTCCGACCCGGAAGACGTCGCCGGCCCCCATCAGCACCACAATCTCGCCACGCTCCAAATTCTGCCGCAGATAGGTTTCCGCTTCCATAAGGCTCGGAATATATTTGACGTCTTTATGTCCGTTTGTGGCAATCTTTTCAACCAGGTCTTTCGTATGCACCCCACCCTGAACTTCGCGCGCGCTGCCATAGATATCCAACACTATCGCCTGGTCGGCGTCGCCGAAACTGGCGGCAAAATCATCCAAGAGCGCTTTGGTGCGGGTGAAGGTGTGCGGATGGAACAGGACCGTCAATTTATTTTTCGGATAGAGCTGGCGGAAGCCGGCCAAAGTCGCTTTGATTTCGGACGGATGATGCGCGTAATCGTCATAGATGATGGCGCCGTTAAACTCACCGAGCTTCTGCATGCGGCGGGCGGTACCGCTGAACCCGGCGAGATGTTCGCGGATCGCGGACAGCGGCGCTTCCAGTTCGATCGCCGCGGCAATCACCGCGAGCGCATTGGAAACGTTATGCTTGCCCATGAGTTTGATTTTGAAATCGCCGAGCTCGCCGGTCGTCGGCTCATCTTCATCTTCATTCGACACCTTAACTTTGAAATACTGTTCACCATTGAGATTTCTCAGGTCGTAAGCGACATAGTCTGCTTTATCCTCCGAAGCCTTGGCGAAGGAGGAGGCTTCATCAATCGCATAACTCACTACCCTGCCGTGACAATTGACTGAGGCTACTTTTCTGATAGTCGGATCATCAAAATTGGTCACCAAAAAACCTTTAGCCGGAATTTTCTTGATGAATTCGATGAAAACATTCTCATATTCAGCGGGCGTGGGGAAAAAATCCGGATGATCATAATCGATATTATTGAGTAGCACAGCCCGCGGCTGGAAATACTGCAGCTTGTTCTGGTATTCATCGGCTTCGATGATCAGGATATCGGATTTGGAAACGAGCGACGGTCCGTCGAATTGCGGCACGATCGAACCGACCATGGCGTTCGGTTTCAAACCGGCGCGGTCAAGAACATATCCAAGCCAGGCAGTGGTGGTGGTCTTGCCGTGTGAACCGACGACCGCGATACCGAACTTCTGGTTGAACACCTCGCCCATCGCCTGCGCGTAGGTGAGGGTGCGTATCTTGCCCTCGAGCGCCGCCTTGACTTCCACGTTCCGCTCGCTGTTGTAAGCCGTAGAATAGACCACCAAGTCCGCATCTTTAGGGATATTCTCCGCGGCGAACTGTTCGATGATTTTGATTCCCGCGGCGCGCAACGGCTCATCGGTCATGAATTTTTCCGCCGTATCCGAGCCGATAACTTCTATATTATTGCCGGCAAAAAAACGGGCGAGCATAGTCATGCCCACTCCCTTCACGCCGATCATATAAATTTTTTTTGTTTTTGACAGGTCCATGAAAAACTGGTTTACCCCTACACCCCGAACAAAATGGACATTAATATTCTATACTTAGTTGACATTGCATGAAGTGCGCATCTGATGTTATTATGCCCGAAGGGTGTTGGGGTTTACTTTATTGAAGGCTCCAGCCTATTATTTAATTTTATCTGAAATTCATCAATTAAACAACCTTAATAATATATGAAAATCGCAATTGATATAGATGAAGTTTTAGGCAATTTCTTGAGCGAAGTCATCGCTTTTCATAACCGCACCTACGGCACCGATTTGGAATTAAGCCAATTTACCTCCTACCGTTTCTGGGAGATCTGGGGCGGTACCCGCGAACAGGCGATCGACAAGATTTATGAATTCAAGGATACCGAATTTTTCCGCGGCATAAGGCCGCTGCCGGGAGCGCAAAAAGCCATAACCGAGCTTAAGGCGGCCAACGAACTTTGCGTCGTGACTTCCAGACAGAATGAGTTTGTCGAAGCGACCCACACCTGGCTCGACCATTATTTCCCTGACAGTTTCACCGGTGTTTACTTTACCAATCATTACGGCCACAGCAAAAGCTCGATTACCAAGGCTCAGGTCTGCGATCAGATCGGTGCCGACCTCCTGATAGATGATTCACTGGATTTCGCCCTGGAATGCGCCGTGGCCGGAAGACAAGCGATCCTTTTCGACTATCCCTGGAATAAAGCAGGCAGGTTGCCGGAAGGGATCCGCCGGGTTTCGTCCTGGGACGAGGCTTTGAAAATCATCCGATCATTATAAATATCCGGAATATGTACTTTCAAAAAATTTCGCGGAGGCGATCATGGAATGGCGGACGGTCGAACGGCCGGGATACTTCGGCAAAAAACGTGATGAAATCACGGAAAATTTCAACCGGAAATACGGACTTGGCAACTGGCGGCTGGCTTACCTCTGGGGCAAGCTGGTGATCGAACGCGAATTCGCTTTGCAGATCTACGAGGATGCGTATTATATGCATTTCTTCTTCAATCCGAATGTCCTTGCCTGGCTGATCGGCACCGCTTCGGAGGTTTACGACACAGCGCCCTCGAACGTCGCTTCCGGTTTCAATTACGACCTGCAGGAAACTCCCAACAACCACATCCATGACATCTCTATCCGGAGAGCGGTCGCCAGACATGGCTTCAAATTCATGGGAAATCATCCGGTGGAGATCCGCGGCAACGGTTCCGAGGGCAAGAGATTGAGTCCCGGTATTGTTCCTTTCCACGCGGACAGTCTGATTCATTGCCCGCCGATCGCCGGCTGGTGGCGACCCGATTCTATTGAAGATTTTTACCAGTCCAACAAAGTGCTCCAGGTCAGATTATGACCGAAAACACACATGAGCGGCATCCAGCCGCTCTTTTTCATTCGCTTTTTATACCCGATATATGGACCTACTGTATAGAACTTACGCGTTTGAGCCAAGTTCGAGGCAAAGCCGAGGAGTCGGCCGAAGCGTAGTAAACTACGGTGAGGCCGAACCGTAGGCTTTAACGAAGAAATTGGCCAAAGCAACTTGCAAGCGAGGGGCTTTGCCCCTCGCGCGAAGCTGCGAACGCGTAAGTTCTAAAATAGAAAAAGGGCTTCGATACAAGTACCGAAGCCCTCTTACGTCGTTATTGCCTTGGATGGCGGTCTGTCCCTCCTTGCGGGAGGTGCTAGTCGTGTCGGTGTCGGAGTTTAGTCCAGCTGGAAGGTGTTTAGGCCTCCCTGCCACTTTCACTTTTGCGTGACTGACCTTTGCGGACTAAGCCGGATAAAGCACCTTGCGGCGCAACGTTTGTTCCGTTGCCGGAACCTCCGTTCCTGTGGTCTAGGCCGACCACCTGCTTTTGTCCAACATCGCTTGGATAGCTTGACCTAAGCTTGGCCGGAATTTGTTACCTTTCGGTTCCCACTCCGGCCATCCAAACGATTTGCCAATTTCACCTCTTTGGTGCGAGTTTTCACCCGCTCCTCAGATTTCGCCACCTTTACGGGGCTTCTCCTCTCTTGACGAGAGGTGGTGATATCTGGTCGCCGAAGCGACCATTTCTCCAAGAACAACCGTGACGTTGACGTGAATACAAGGATACAGCCTCGCCTGTTTTATGTCAAGGGTATGGCCGATTAAATTATTATTTATCTAAAAATAGCCCCATTGCTCTTACTTATCAGCAGCTTTTCAAGAGCTTATCCACATTAATCCTACAAATAAAAAAGGCCCCCCAGGTCGTCTAGGGGGGCCATTCAGCGCGCAGGCGTGTTCTTGGCCGATGGGTCGCGGCTATTCCGGGGCTGGTAAGTCCGATGCTCACAGGCAGTCGGTCACGTCAGCCTTTGGACCGGGAGAAGGCCGTAGAGACGAGTCCGGTATTTCCTCGTCAGAGACCCGCTTGGCGCGGACACCTCACCCTGTTTGGCGGATAGAATCCGCTAACATTGCTCACCGAGGAGCAATTCAACCTTTCGGTCGAAGGATAGTGCCGCAAGAACAGCACGCACGCATGAATGGAATCTACACTATTCTGCTATTTTTGTAAAGGGGTAACCCTGATCAATCCTTCTTTTTCTCTATAATTTGGCTGATTATAGCTATTATTTTCCTGATTGAATCGGACTCGATGACTGTTTTTATGTTGGCGGACAGCTCCTGCCACAATTTTTTGTCCTCGACCAGTTTATGCAAAAATTTATTGAACAATTCCGGGGTTAACTCGTTTTGTTCAAGCACGATCGCGGCTCGCGCTTCATGGAAAATCTGCGCGTTCTCTTCCTGGTGGCTGTCCGGTATCGGAATGATGACGGTCGGTTTGCCTAGCCGCGCCAGCTCGGTCAAAGTTCCCATGCCGGCCCGGCTGACCACGATATCGGCCGCGGCATAAGCCCAGGCCATCTCTTCCAGATTCAAAAATTCATAACTTTGATAATTGGCGGAGGCGATGACACTGATATTTTTGTCCTTGCCGGTGAGGTGGATCAATTCACAAAATTCTGTAAGTTGATTTGCGCTCTTTTCAATCAGTCCGTTGATAAATTGCGCACCGGTGCCGCCGCCGAGTACTAAAACTACCGGCAACGAGCCATCGTCTGTTTTTATCTTTGCCCGATGTTCCTGGTACAGATCGAACAGGCGCGGCCGGATCGGGTTGCCGGTCAATACCGCTTTTCTGCCGAAAGCCGCGAGCGTTTTTTCAAAAGTGACGGTGACGGCTCTGGCAAACGGCGCTGCCAGCCTGTTGGACAGACCCGGGCGCGCGTCCAGCTGATGGATGATGATCGGCACGCGGGCAAGCCAGCCGGCGAAGATCACCGGCGTCGCGACAAAACTGCCGGCGCTGATGATCATGTCCGGCTTCCATTTCAGGATGATCGAAAAAGATTGAAAAAATCCGGCGATAATCCGGAAGGGGTCGAGAAAATTCTGCCAGGCAAAATAGCGGCGCAATTTCCCGGCGGAAATCGAACGAAAAATGATTCCATCTTTTTCCACCATGCCTTTTTCTATCCCGTCCCGCGTACCGACCCACAGAAAATTGTACTCCCCCGCCTCACTACGACCGCGCAGTTCCTCGGCAATGGCGAGCAGTGGCGTCACCGACCCGCCGGTACCGCCGCCTGTCAATAAAATTTTTGTCTGCTTATCACTCATAGTTGCGTAGGATCAATCATTGTTTCTTGAGCCACTCCCTGGTAATCCATTTTTTGACGAGTGCCTCCTCGACGTCTATCTTCATCGTCTTGGCGATGACCAGGATTATGCCCAGCACGTCGGCCAACTCTTTTGAAATTTCTCTTTCAGATTTTTTTGATGGCAAGTATTTCCCCGGCCGGCATCTTTTCTTGTGTATCAGATACGACTGGATGAATTCGCCGAGCTCCTCGGTAATTTTCAAAATCAGATAATCTTCGCTCACCTTGATCCCGTCTCTTTTCAGATTTTTTAAAAAAACTTCTGAGGCTCGCTTCTGCAGTTGTTTGAGTTCCATATTAATTCTATTGGTTATTTATTTTACAGATCAGGCCACCTTGCTTATTTTTGTTATATCCCGTCTTACTTTTTCTAATTCCGCGTTAGTCTTTTCTTCCGTAACCAGCCTCTCGATCACCCTGACTCTTTCGGCGAATATTTTCAATGCCTCTTGCTTGTCTTTGTCCGGAATGAACGAGCTCTTGATGCCGTTTTTCGCTGCCTCTTTGATGTTGTTCCAATTCATCAGTTCATTATGCCCCGTTAACAGGAATTGCGCGTATTCTTTCGTGATGTTGGTGCCACAGATGGCATCATTATCAGTGCAGATGGTGATGGGGATGTCCCGACTGACGAATTCCTGGACCGGATGAATCGCCATGCCCTTAGTGTTTAAGGGGATGGAAGAAATATTGCAAACGCCGCAAATTTCTACAGTCGCGCCGCTTTTTTTCAAGAGTTCCAGGGTTTCCAGATCGGATACGGCCTGCACGCCATGCCCTATCCTGTCCGCCCCCATCGCTATCGCCTCTTCTACCGCCTTATTGCCCTTGCTACCCTCATCGTAGGTCGGAGTTTCGCCCGCGTGTATCGTTACCCCGATTTGTTCGCCCTTGGCCTCTCCCGATTTGATCTTGTCGTTATATGCTTTTATCAGATCAAACGCTTCCTTGAAATAAATCGGGCTATAGCCGGTATCCTCGGGGCCGGCGATATCAAAACTGAACTTCTTTTCCGGATATTTTTGCGCAAATTCTACCGCCAGCCTTGCATGTTCTGTGACTTCCTCAGGCTTCCAATCCCGGCCTCTGTAGCCTAAAAAAGTGAAGCCGACTTTGGGCGCTTCTTTGCCGATGCCGCTGCAGGTTTTTTGCATCGCCTCTAGGATATTTTCCGTCGCGGCTCGCGGATCCAGAGTCTTCCCGGACGAATCTCTTTGTCCGATGACGGAACAGCGTATTTCTGTCGTTAGCTGCCCTGAACGCGTAGCTTCCTCGATAATTCCCTTGACCGCCGCCTGATAATCCTCCGGGTTTCTGATGGCGCTGCCGATCGTTCCGTAGGCTTTATTGAATTCGTCCAGGCTGGCAAAACCGTCAACGCCGTTATCGTAGGCATTTTTTATCGCGGAAATCTGCTCTTCGTTAAAATTATGTTTAGCCGCCCGCTCCAGCAGGGTTTCCATCGGCACCGAGCCTTTCAAATGCTGATGGTTGTTGGTTTTCGGTAACAGCCGCGCCAAAACATAGGAAATTTTTACATTTTCCTGGTCAGGCGTAATGCCGGGGTTATTCAAAATTTCCCTTAAGACTTCTCTTGCTTCATTGACCCGCTGATCAAATTTCAAGGAATCGATCCGGCTTGATATTTCCTGATCCAATTCTTTTACGACCTCTGCGGCGTGCTTAAAATCATTCCGCAAGGTTTCCGTGTCGGTCTCGGCAAAATATGCTTTGTAAGCTTTTGTTTTTCTCTCGATGCCGGCATATTCCGCGACCAACTGGCTGAAGCGCCCGGATAATTCTTCCGGTTTTTTTTCCTTTTTGTCTTTTTCAAATGCCTGCAACAGCTCGAAAGCCTTTTTCGAGGCGGGGTTCAGCGGATCGGCCACATATCTTTTGAGTATTTCGGCTATATCGCTCGCAAATACAGAATTTTTATTTTCATTCACAATCAAAACTTGGCCGGGCGCCACTGTAACGTCACCCTCGTTTGTTTTGACTACCGTTCCCTCGGGCATCAGGGTGAATTCACCGGTGGCGCATTTGGTCGCATTGATAACTTCCCCATTTTTGATATCTGCAGGATTGACATAGGCGATTTTGCCTTGTTCATATTGCGCCGTGTCGGCATAGATTTTTCCGAATTCATCCTGCGAACAGAACCCCAGATCGGCAGTGCCGTCTTCCCTCCTGCCGTAATTGATGATGATCGAATCTTTGCCGAGAGGGTTCGGGAAATATTGCCGGTTAGGCACATACCAGTTGTCACCTTCTTTTTCCAAGCCCAAAGCTTTCAATTCTTCATCCGAAGCATCGAGATCCGGTATCATCGCCTTGATCTTGTTTGGCTTGCTCAACATCGACAGCTTGTTCTGCCTGACTGCTTGATCCCGCGCGCCCTCGATTTTTGTGCCGACAGAATCTGCTTCGATGGTCTTTTTGGTGATTTTATTTTCTCTTTTGCCCATATTAATACGGATTACTCATTATCCTTCTCAATTTTTTCATAGGTATTCTTGAATGACTCTTCAGCAATCGCATACCCGCCGTCAGCCACCCAGCCGCCGGCTTTCACGGCCATCTGTTCACCCCAGGAAGTATTGAAGACGATATTCTCATTTACACGAACGGCCTTGATTATGCCTTTCGGTCTGAAAACTCCAGCTTCTCCGGCAATCGCATCGTATTTTTTCGCAAATTTTGCCTGACGGACTTCCAGCGGATCGTTTTTGTCGCCAAAAACATAAGGATCTTTATCGCCTGGATTCTTGATGATCCAATCTCCGACTTCGGCATAATTATCTTCCATAGCATCCTGACTGGTTGAAATAAGGTCACGCTCCGTTGCCTGGCGCGCTTCAACCTTGCCAACCTTCCTATAACTATCGGCAGTCTTGAAAGCTTCCTGGAATTCTTTGAGCATATCCACCCGTCGGCAAAGAACTTTTTCTTCGCCGAATTTAACCTCCTCCTTGTCAGTGCCTCCTTCCGTTGCGCCAGATTGACTGGCTTTTTTTAAAAAGACATCATCCATTTTTCCCATAAATTTGAAAGTTAATCTATAAATATATTGGATATTAAATCGTTCTTGTCTGCTTGCTGATATTGACCAGCACCCCGATCGCGGCCATGGCGGCCATGATGGCCGAACCGCCGTAGCTGACAAATGGCAAGGGTACGCCGGTCATCGGAATCAGGTTGGTCATGCCGCCGATATTGATCAATGCCTGGACGGTCAACCAGGTGGAGATGCCGATGGCCATCACTTTGCCGAAATTGTCCGGCGCCCGCGTGGCGATGCGGCAGCCCCGCCAGAACAGTAATAAAAAGGCCAGGACCAGGGCGGCGGAAAAAACTAAGCCTAATTCTTCGCTAATTATAGCAAAAATTGAGTCACCACTAACCTCCGGCAGATACATCATTTTCTGCCTGGATTCGCCGAACCCCCTGCCCCACAAACCGCCGGAACCGACCGCGATCAAAGCCTGATTAAGCTGATAGCAAGCCGCATCGGAATTCAAACCGGGATTCAGATAACAATTAAAACGGTCCATCTGATATGGTTTTAATCTGACAGCGGCCATCAGGACGAGCAGGCAGATCATGCCGAGACCCAAAAGATGCGAGAGCTTGCCGCCGGCGATATAAAAAGCGATCAGACTGGTAAAACCGATGATGACGAAGGTGCCGAAATCCGGCTGGGCGAGCATCAGTAAAGCAATTACCGCTAAGACGGTCAGGAACGGAGCCAGGCCTTGAGTAAAATCCTCCAGCTGTTTCTGTTTTCGGCCCTCCAGCCAGCCGGCCAGATAGATCAAGAAAGTCAGTTTGACCAATTCGGAAGGCTGAAGCGAAAAACCGAAAATATTTACCCAGCTGCGGGCTTTGAAATTCGCCGCGGAACCGAGTCCCGGCACAAAGACCAAAACCAGCAAAAAAACCGAAAACAGCAGCATGAAGAAAGAAAATTTGCGCAAACGATGATAATCCAAACGCGCAAAAACCCAGTAAAGCCCGAAACCGATCAATAGTGCCAGTGTCTGATGCTTCAAAAAATAATAACCGTCGTTATAGCGCGTATAAGCATAACCGCCGGAAGCGCTCACCAACATCACCAGCCCGAACAGGATGATTCCGGCGACGGTAAAAAGCAGAATTTTGTCCGGCTCATGACGCTCGGCGCGGAGATTAAAAAATTTTTCTATTTTTTGTTTCAGCTTCATAGTAAATGCAAAAATCAAAATGCAAAAATCAAAATGACAATTTAAAATGCAAAATATTATTGAAATTTTTTAATTTTACAATGTCATTTTGCACTTTGATTTTTAAATTTTACATTTAGTATGCTTTATCCAGCAAAAAAATCACCAGGCCGATGGCGGCGGACACGCCCGCAATCACCCAGAAACGCATGACGATTTTCGGTTCTGGCCAGCCGATCGCCTCCAAGTGATGATGTATCGGCGAGGAGCGGAAAACTTTTTTGCCGCCACGCAATTTTTTGGAAGTCAGCTGGATCAGGACCGAAACCGTTTCGAGCATAAAAACCAGGCCGATTACCGGCAAGATCAGGGCGCTATTGGTCAACATGGCGATGACGCCAAGCGTCACCCCCAGACTCATCGCTCCGGTATCACCCATAAAAAAACGCGCGGGATTTATATTAAACCACAAGAAGGCCAGTAGCGCGCCCACGATCACGCCGCAAAAAGTTGCCAGATCATAATGCGCGGTCGCGAAGGCAATCACACCGTAAGCGGCGAAACTGGTCAAGAGGACGCCGCCGGCCAGTCCGTCCAGGCCATCGGTCAGGTTGACTGAATGAGCCGTCGCCACTATGACGAAAATGAATATCAGTATATATGGCCAGCCCAGCTGGAAGTTGCCGACAAACGGCACATGAAAGACGTCCCAATCAAGCTTATAATAGAACCACCAGGCGCCGATCGCCGCGATAATGGTATAAATGATCAGGCGATACCTGACTTTCAAACCGCCGCCGCCGAACACGCCTTTGCCGCGGACATCCAGCCAATCATCGAGCCAGCCGACCAGCGCGGTCGCGACGAGTGCCCCCAGAGGTAAGAGCGTCTCTTTGCGTGTCAAAAAGTTCAATCTGGCAAAAATCGTATCCGGAAAAAGTTGCCCAAGATAATAAAATCCCAGGGAAAAAATCAAAACGGTGACCCAGATCAAAAGACCGCCCATGGTCGGCGTACCGGCTTTGACGGCGTGCATCTGAGAAAAAATCGGCGTCGCGCCGCTGTTTCTGATACTCTTGCCCAATTTATATTTATAAAGAAAATTAGTCAGGAGCGGCGTCCAAGCCATGGCAAAAATGAAAGCCAGAGTTGAAACCATTAAAATTCTGATGATGTAAAAATCCTCCATAAATTAATTAATCTTAGCGAAAATTAATTAAATATAGCGCCCATAGCGCGGTTAAAATCGTTAAGTTGGCTAAAAGCGCCCCGGCAAATAACAGATGAAAGATCAATTTTTCCTGACGATATTTATACAACACGCTCACCAGGATCAGATTGATCAGATTAATCACCAGACCGCTCAAGGGCAGAAAAAAAACACGCCACGATTCTGCGATATTATCGATGCCGAAATCTACATTATAATGAAGGATCAGGGTGTTTTCCGTCGCCTGCCGCCGTATGACGATCGCTGCTATCCAAGTCAGCAAGTTGGCCGTAAAAATTCCCGCCAGATATATCTTGAAATAAAAAGCGGAAGTAAGCGTAAAAATAAAAGCGGCAAACCTCTGTTTTGCCAAATAATAACCGCTTAAAATTTTTGACCAGCCGATACCCATTCAATATATTTAGAACTTACGCGCTTGAGCCAAGTTCGAGGCAAAGCCGAGGATTCGGCCGGAAGCGTAGTAAACTACGATGAGGCCGAACCGCAGGCTTTAACAAAGAAATTGGCCAAAGCCGCTTGCAAGCTCGGGCTTTGCCCGAGCGCAAAGCGGCAAGCGCGTAAGTTCTATTTTTGAATATATTTTACCACGAATGCGGATTACATTACCAGCCTCCCCGGGTATTTGCAAGGCGCATCACAAAAAAAGTCGCGACAGATGAGGCTTGGGCAATCGAACGGTTATATGTTATAATAAATGGTACAATCTTCATACAATTTGAGCTAATTTTTTTAATGGCGGAGGAGGTATTAAAAAAAGCGAGGAAATACTTTAAGAGTCATCCGGACAACAATCAAGGCTTCACCCTGATCGAGGTGATGGCTTCCCTGGCGATCATCTCCATGCTCCTGGTCGGAACTTATGGTTTGATTATGATGTCGTTGAGAGTAACTTCCGATAACTCATCAATCGTCCAGGCAACGGAAATAGCCAACCAGCGGATGGAGCGCATCAGGAATCTACCCTACGACGATGTCGGCACCGTCAGCGGCAGCCCGAGCGGCGTCATACCGGAAGACGAAAAAATCGTCCGCAACGGGGTGTATAATGTGCACACTATGATCGTCTTTTATGACGATCCATACGACGGTACCATGGCCTCCGGCACCGATAGTATCTTTGTCGATTACAAAATCGCTACGATCGATGTGGGTTGGCAGGGTAAATTCGGATCAAAAAAAATCACCGTATTTTCCAAAATCGTGCCCAATACCGAAGAAACCTTGACCGGCTACGGCCTGATGAAATTAATCACCGTGGACGCCAGCGGGGCCGTAGTACCGAATGCTGACATCCATATCGAAAACGCCTCGACCAGCGTCAACGCCGACTACATCAGCGACGCCAACGGCCAATTTTACAATGCGTTCCTGCCGAGTTTCGAAGGCTACGAGGTGACGGTCAGCAAGGCCGGTTACGCGACGGAAAAAACCTACGCACGCGTGGCGCCCAATCTTAATCCCACCAAACCAAACCTGTCGATTTTCGATGGTGCCAAGACCGAAGAAAGTTTTTCAATCGATCACTTGGCTAATTTTACGATCCGGACCGTTTCCGATAACCTGCCGGATAACTGGCTCGTCAATGCCTCAACCTCGAATGACAGCCTTTCTACCGATCTCTCGTCTGACCAGAACGACAACCTGTATTTCGTCTGGCAGAACAACGGCCCGGCCACCTCAACCGTCTATCTGCAGAAATATAACAGCACTAACGTCAAAGACTGGGCTGATGACGTCGCGATCAGCAACACCTCTTTTCAGGTAAACCCCGGCCTGGCAACCACCAAAACCGGCTTATCATATGTAGTCTGGCAGGATGATTCTTCCGGCTTGAAAGCGCTCGCCTACCAAACCAAAGGCAACATCATAAAAGTCGCTAAAAACCGCCGGCCCGCCTACAGCGTCAAAGACAAGATTGAAAAAATCGTACGATCGAGCGTTGCTTCTCTATTTTCTAACATCAGTTCCTGGTGGCGGTCGCTCATTGCTTTCAGCATCAAGGAATCAAAGACGCCGACAGCCAAAGCCTTGTCCGGCGTCACTATCGTGCAGACAAAGATCAGCAGCGCTGTCAGCGGCAGCAACTCGATCACCGCGAGTTTCGACGCGCCGCCTACGGCCGGCAATGTCTTGATCGCCATCGCGGTCCATAGCAATGCCAGCCGGGCATTTTCCGCGCCGACCAATACCGCCGGAACATTCACGGTTTCCAGATACAGTAATTCCGCCTGGGCGCTCGACACCGGCATCTGGCATAAAGTCGCCGGTGCCGGAGAACCGAGCTCCGTTACGATTACCTCGAGCGGCACCATCAACGGCGGCGTACTGATGCTCATGGAGGTCTCCGGACTGGACACTGCCGATCTTTTGGATGTGGCTGCCGCCAACGACCAGACCGGCAGCACCGGAGTCACTGCCAACACCGGCTTGACGGCGGTATCCGCTGACAATGGTTTTGCCGTGGCCGCTTCGGCTTTTGCCGACAATGATTTCAATACGCCTACGAGCGCCAACTGGACTTCCGCCTCGACCGACAGCTGGACTCACCAATTATGGACAGATTGGACGACCGGCAATGACGGTTCGCTAGCGGTCGCGACGATGGATATCGACACTGCAGCTGCGCAGCGTGCGACTCTGGCACTGACCGTAGGCGGTAATGAAGAACGTAACAGCGTGATCGCGGTCTTCCACGCCTTGCCTCTGAACCAGGCGATCGTCGGTACGGCAGGCAGCCAGAACACCGAGGTGGTGGTTCCGCAGACCGATTATTACTTGGGTGGAAAATTTGTCGTGACCGAAAACAGCTCTTCTCGCAATGTCAACTCCGTAAAATTGCAGGAAAACGGTACGGTCAACGCCCAGACAGCGATCAGCGCGGTCAAGTTATTTTATGATCTGGATACCAGCGCGCCATATGATTGCGCAAGCGAAACCTATAATTCAGGCACCGACGCAGAATTCGGCAGCAGCGCCACCTTTGACGGCACCGACGGCTACGCGCAGATCACGCAGGCCGGCGGAGTCAACATCACCACTACTAAGACGCTTTGTCTCTATCCCGTACTGAGCATCACCGGCGCGATCAATAACGATACGCTCGATCTGAGAATCGACAACCCGACGACTGATGTCGTTTTGAGCGTTGGTTCTTCGACCCCCGCTTCGGCCATAGAAATCAGCGGCTCCACCCTGTTAAAAACTCCGTCAGATGTCCGCCAGGCGCATACCCGCCTGCGCTCGGATGACGGCGATGAAACGGCCGCCGGCTGGAAAAATTCGCAGGATACGCCCGGTACCATCTACCTTAATGAAAAATTGCGTCTGCGCTTCGAAATGACCAACCGCGGCGGTACGAGTTCTCCGGCATTCGCGTATCGCTTGGAATATGGCGAACTGGCGACCGATTGCGATTCCATCTCGGCCTGGCAGGCGGTGCCGAACGACAACAGCCTTGATTGGAAAACAGCCGATTCGAGCTACTTCACCGATGCGGATCCGAGCACCAATGTCGCCAACGGCCTGACGGATGAAAATCTGGACTTCGCCGCCGGCGAACTCAAGGATACCGGCAACCAAACCGCTCCGCTCGCTCTCGATTATGACAATTTCACAGAGATCGAATATAGCGTCACGCCGACCGCATCGGCCGGCGATAAATCATTCTGCTTCCGCCTGACGGATCAGGGAGACGCTTCAGCGATCTCATACGAAAATTATGCCGTCGTATCGATCAAAGGCGATGAAAATATCTTTATCCGCGCCGTCGATGCGACAGGCGCGTTCAGCTGGCCGACCAAACGGGTCAATGCCGAACTCGGCGACAGCCACCAGACCAAACCGATTATCGCCCTCACCGAAAACTCCGGTACCGCGACTACGGCTGTGGCCTGGGAGGACAACCGCAACGGCGAATCCGATATTTATCTGCAGATCCTGGATAAAGACGGCAATCGCCAGCTGGCTGCCGATCTGCAAGTCTCCACTTCCGCCAACCCTGATCATTCCCCGGCACTGGCTTTCGATTCGCTTGATAATTTATACGTCGTCTGGGTCGAGTCCGGCTTGAACCAGGACATCTATCTCTCCAAGTTCGATCTGGCGGGAAATCTGCTGCTCGGGCCCGTTGCACTCAAAAACAGCGCTGATCAGGAAACTTACCCGAAAATCATCTTTGATGGCTCAGATAATCCATATCTGTCTTATACCCTGGAAACAGACGGCATAAAAAACGCGGCGCTGGTAAAATATGATTCCCTGTTCACACCGATCTGGGAAAACAATCCCAGCGCGGACACCTCGGCCGTAAACCGCTTCGACAGCCGGCTCTCGCTTTACGGCTCAACCATGTTCGCAGTCTGGAATGACGAACGCAACGGCGATAAAGACATCTACGCGCAAAAGATTGACGCCTCAGGATCGCCGCTCTGGACGAACGACCTGAAAGTGAACATCGGGCTTGATTCCGCCGACCAGCTTGCGCCGAATCTGGTTGTCAGAAGCACGCTCAAGGCGATCGCTGCCTGGACCGATAACCGCAACAGCAAAAGTGAAATTTTCGCGACTGAATTCGCCGGCGCGGGCGCGTTGACCGGCGTGGCCAACGTGCCGCTCGATATCACCGGCACCAAAAGGATCGGGGAAAGCCCGGTGATTTATAAATATAACGAGGTCCATACCACCGATGCTTCCGGCAATCTGACTCTGTCTCTCGATTGGGATGTTCCGGGATATTCAGTCTCTATCCACGCCGCCTCTTCGAGTAAGACGATCATTTTGCGCGATCCGCCTCAGCCGCTTAATTTCATGCCGGCGGATACTAAAACCATGTTGATCTATGTCGATTGAAAAAAAACTTAATCCGAGAGGCTTTTCCCTGGTGGAAGTGATGGTCGTCACGGCGATTTTGTCACTTATTTATTTCATCGGCGGCGATCTGATCGTCACCGGCCTGAAAGCCACCAGATACGAATCGGAACAGGCCACCGCGGTCGCGTATGCCCGAAAATCCATGGGCATCGTGACCACCGATATCCGGGGGGCCAACACCTCGGAACGCGGCGATTATCCGATCGGCATCGCGCAGAACGATGAATTGGCTTTTTTCAACGACATGAACGATGATGATATAATGGAAAGGATCCGCTATTATGTCAGCGGCACGGCCCTGATCCGGGAAATTTATCTGCCCGGGCCGCTCGATGATTACAGCGTTTTCAGCGCGTCAAGCTCGATCGCGACCTACGTCAATAATAATGCGACGCCGATCTTCACTTATTACGATTCGTCGTCCCAGCCGACCGATGTCATCAATCAGATCAGGATGATCAATATCTACATCATGATAAACGTGACGCCGCTGGTCGCGCCGAACGATTTTATCCTTGAATCTGACGTGAATTTGAGAAATCTGAAGGATTATTGATCGCCAACCTTAAAATGATGTTTGAAACGAATGCCAAAAAAAATAACGGTTTCATGCTGGTCGCCGCTATCGTCGCGGTCGGCTTCTTTTCAGTGGTTCTGCTCGGCGCGTTGAGCCTGGCTTCCTTGCAGATGAAACTGAATCTGGCCAAGATAGCGAGCACCCAGGCCTTGCATGTGGCTGATGCCGGAGTGAATTACTACCGCTGGGTGCTTTACCACCAGCATGATGATTACTGCAATAAAGAAACTTGCAAACCCGGTCCGGACTACGGCCCGTACGGCCCGTACGAATATACCGACGCCTCAGGCAAGATTACCGGCTATTATGAATTGTATATAACGCCGCCAGCCACCAATGGCTCAACTATCGTGAACGTCAGGTCTGTCGGCTGGGTCAAAGGCTACCCGAAAACCAAAAGAGAGATCGAGGTCCGTCTCGGAATTCCGGCCTGGTCCACTTACTCCACTTTATGCAACGCCTTCATCCGTTTCGGCGAAGGTACGGAGGTCTGGGGTCCGATCCATTCAAATGGCGGCTTGCGTTTTGACGGTATCGCGCACAATCTGATCACCTCCTCCCTTTTGGACGTGAACGATCCTGACCACACCGGAGCAAACGAGTTCGGCGTCCACACGCATCTGGCGCCGGCTGACCCGGCACCGGACGGCAACAACCCGCCGGAAAACGTGCCCGATCGTCCGGATGTATTCATGGCCGGGCGCACCTTCCCCATCTCGGTCGTCAGTTTTGACATGCTGGACAACTACGTAAATGAAATCTATGACATGGCCACTACGAGCGGCTATGTCTTGCCTGCTTCAGGGGTGCAAGGCTACCACCTGGTGATTACGCCCCAGGTCGGAGTCGGCAACGATACGATAAAAATCTATCAGGTCAACACTGTCACCGGCACCTGCGACGGAGAGGATACCTACGGCATAACCGATGAAGCTTTGTACGCGACCATCTCGCCGCCCGCGAACGGCATCATCTTCGCCAAAGACAATATCTGGATCGACGGGCAGATCGATAATGAAAGGATCAATATTCTGGCCTTCGAGGAGCCTTTCGCCGGCAGCGCCACCGATATCCTGATCAATAACGACCTGAAATACACGCATTATGACGGGACGGATGTGATCGGGCTGATCGCGCAAAGAAACATCAGTATCGGCATGTACAGCCTGGATACGCTCGAAGTTGACGCCGGCATGATTGCCAAGACCGGTCGGATCGGCAGAAATTATTACACTAACTACAATTCTAACGGCTGTAACAGCACTTATTCCATCAGGACATCCATTACTGTCAGAGGATCGCTGGCAACCAAGACGAGATACGGCTTCGCTTACACGGATAATACCGGCTACATCTTCCGCAACCTGATTTATGATAATTATCTGACCTTTGCTCCGCCCCCCCACTTCCCGAGCACCGGCGAATATACCTTCATTTCCTGGAAAGAAAAATAATCGGTCAACCGCGATATTTTCGCTAAATTTATTTTTTAAATTTTGACTTTCGTGTTATAATGTTAACATTGATGAAGTAATATCTCTTAACCATAACCCATGCTCAACAACCAACAAATCGGTGATATTCTGGTTGAAAGTCATATTCTGACTGACACTGATTTTGCCAAATATCTCAAAGAGGCGACTGATTCAGGAAAGCGTATCGATGATCTGCTGACCGAAAAAAAAATATTAAGTCCGACAGCGCTGTACGAAAATGCCGCGAAATATTATAATGTCCCGTTCATAAACCTCAAAGAACAGAGCATCCGCAAGGATGTGCTCCTGTCTATTCCTGAGCCGATCGCCACGACCCATAACCTGATCGCTTTCGATTCGAACTCGACTGAGATACATCTGGCCACCTCCGATCCGGAAGATCTGGAAACCTTTGAATTCATCCGTAAAAAAACCGGCCTGGAGCCTAAGATCTTTTTGACGACCCCCGATGCGATCAATCACGGCCTGAAACAATACCACAAAAGTCTCAAGGCGGAATTCGATTATCTCAATGCCGAAACCGCGGTCATTTCGGGCGATGCAGCCAGCGATGAAGACCTGAAAAAACTGGCGACCGACCTGCCGGTCGTGCGGATAGTCGATACGCTGTTGGAATACGCCGTCTTCGAAGACGCCTCCGATATCCATATCGAACCGGATGAGCATGAAATCAACGTCCGTTACCGGGTTGACGGCATCTTACGTCACGTGATGACCCTGCCGAAAAATGTCCAGCAAGGAATTTCCGCGCGCATAAAGATTCTGGCCAACCTCAAGGTAGACGAGCACCGGCTGCCGCAGGACGGCCGCTTCAAGATCAACAACAAAGAATACAAAGTTTCATTCCGCGTTTCTATCATCCCGACTTTCGACGGCGAGAAAATCGTGATGCGCCTCTTGCGGGAAAAAGCACAGGTACTCAGTCTGGAGCAGCTCGGCATGCAGCCGCGCAGCCTGGAAGTCCTGAAAAGGAACATCGACAAGCCCCATGGGATGATACTCGTTACCGGTCCGACCGGCTCCGGCAAAACCACCACGCTTTATACGATCTTGAATATCCTCAATACCCCGGAAGTCAACATCTCGACCATCGAGGATCCGATCGAATATCGGATGTCGCACGTCAATCAATCGCAAGTCAATACCAAGATCGGCTTTACCTTCGCTTCGGGCCTGCGCGCTTTCCTGCGCCAAGATCCGGACATCATGATGGTCGGCGAGATCCGCGACCAGGAAACCGCGGAAATCGCCATCCACGCGGCGATGACCGGCCATCTGGTGCTGTCTACGCTGCACACCAACGACGCGGTCACGACTCTGCCGCGCTTGTCTGACATGGGCGTCGCCTCCTTCCTGGTGGCCACCACCACCAACCTGATCATCGCCCAGCGCCTGGTCAGGAAGATCTGCCCCAACTGTATCCAGAGTTATAATCTTGATAAAAAAATGGAAGAGGATCTGCAAAAGCAGCTCGATCTGAAATCTGTCATGGATACTATGGTCAGGGAAAAAATCATCGTCGAGCACCAGCAAAACTTGAATTCCCTGCTCTTTTACCGCGGCAAAGGCTGCAAACAATGCAACAACACCGGCTATCGCGGCCGGATCGGCATCTATGAAATCCTGGAAGTAACGCCACAGATATCGGAGCTGATCCTGAAGAAGGCCACAGAAATGGAAATCATGAGAGCCGCGCTGGAACAGAATATGATCACCATGGTCGAAGACGGGTTCATTAAAGCGAAAAACGGCATCACCACCATCGAAGAAATCTTAAGAGTGACCAAGGAATAATTAAGATAATTTCCGCCAGAAGCGGACCAGCCTTGGGCTGGGACTTTAAACTTTTAACTTTCACCTGCCTACCGGCAGGCAGGACATTAGACTTTTTAATCTATGACCGTAAATCTAACCGCAGCCAAAGAAGGGCCTGCTGATAAAGCCAATCAACCCCCATCCGCCGCGACTTCCATGAGCGTGATGGATAAGATCAATGATTTCCTCTTGAAATTTTCCCGCGTACCCTCTTCCGAGAAACTCTTTTTCGTGCAGCACCTGGGAGTGATGCTCAAGGCCGGAGTCTCGTTGCTGGTCGCGCTGCAAACGTTGTCGAAACAATCTGAAAGCCCGCGGCTGGCGAAAATATTGAAAGATGTCGCCGTCAATGTGGAAAAAGGCAAAACACTGACCGACAGTCTGAGACCGCACGTGGATATTTTCGGCGAGTTGTTCATCAACATGGTTGATGCGGGCGAAGTTTCGGGCAAACTGGAAAATGTCCTGGAACAGCTGTATGTCCAGATGAAAAAACAGCACCAATTGCTTTCTCGCGTCAAAGGCGCGCTGACTTATCCGCTGGTAATTCTGTTCGCCATGGGCGGCATCGGTGTTTTTATGATGATAGTCGTGGTGCCGCAAATCACCGCCATGCTCAAAGACTTCAACTCGGAGCTGCCGCTGGCGACAAAAATACTGATCGGTGTCAGCAACAGCCTCGTGGATAATGGCATCGTTTGGGCCGTAGGCTTTATCTTATTCGTCATCGCGGCCATCAAGATATTATCGACGCATGCCGGCAAATATTATTTCCAGGCGGTCACGCTGCGCCTGCCGATTTTCGGCTCAATCATAAAAAAAATAAATCTGGCCAAATTCGCCCGCAACATCAGTTCGCTCTTGAAAACCGACATCATGATCATCAAAAGTTTTCAGATAACCGGTAATGTGCTCGGCAATCTGCACTACCGGGCCGCAATCATGGAAATGGCGGAAAAGATAAAGAAAGGCGGCACCATCTATGATGTGATCGCGTCCTACCCGAAGTTGTTCCCGCCCATCGTCACCCAGATGGTGGCGATCGGCGAACAGACCGGTGAACTGGATAATATTTTGCAGCAATTGGCCGAATTTTATGAGGATGAGGTCGATCAGATCATGCAGAACCTGCCAGCCATCATCGAACCGTTATTGATTCTGATACTGGGCGGTGGCGTGGGCGCGATGGCGGTAGCCATCATTATGCCGATGTACTCAGTCACCACCTCTATTTAATATTTATGCGAAGGGGGACTGATTAATCCATCAAAGATCATCGTTCAAACGCTATTTTGAATATTTTTTATGTTTTACATATCAAATTCCACCTGTCCGATCGGACTAGATATCTCTGATTTGAGCCTGAAGCTGTTTCAGCTGCAGCGCCTGGGCAAAAAAATTAAGATTCAGGCGATCAGCCGCTTGGACCTGCCGAAAGGTTTGATCGAGGGCGGCGTGATCAAGAATCAGCCGGAGGTGCTCGCAGCGATCAAACAGCTGATCGCCAAGCCTAAATTCGGACGTGTCAGCCAGACGGAAATCGTCGCCTGCCTGCCGGAAACAAAAACGTTCATCAAACTGATCGAGGTCGAAAAGACGCCGAATGATTTTGAGGCCACGCTCCGGGCGGAGATGGAAAAACAGATTCCTTTCAGCTTCGAAGAGATCTATTATGATTGGCAGATAATCAGCGAAACGAGTTCCGCCCGGCAAGTTTTGGTCGCCGCCGGCTCCAAAGAAATCGTCAATCAATATGCCGACCTGATCAACAAGACAGGCATTCCCCTGTCCGCGCTCGAAGTCGAATCCGTGCCGATCTGCCGCAGTCTGCTGGCGGAAGAGCACATCAAATTCAAAGCTCCGTCCAAGACTACTTATGGCATCATCGACATCGGCGCCCAAAGGACGAGCATGACGATCTATTCCGAAAAAACATTATTGTTCACCATGAGCATACCGCTGTCCGGCGACAAGATCACCGAACAGATCGCTAAAATTTTAAAATTGGATTTCAAGCTGGCAGAAAAAGCCAAAATCATCTGCGGTCTGGATGAACACAAGGCTCAAGGTATCGTGCGCGATATCTTGAGCGATATGATCAATGAATTGATCAATAAGATAAAAGGGGTGATCAGGTATTATCAGGATCATTTTCCGGGACACGGCCCGCTCAACAAGATCCTGCTTTGTGGCGGAGGGGCCAATATCGAGAATATCAGCCAGATCCTTTCGCAAGCGCTGTCGATCGAGGTGGCGCCGGGAGATCCGTTGACCAACCTCAACGAATCAAGGGAAAAGCTGCTGCCGACGATGATTGAAACACATCAGATCGCCCATGAAGAACTGGCTACGCCGGATAAAAAGACCTTATCTGTCACGCAAGATACAAGTTTGATATACACCACTGCTATCGGTCTGGCTCTGCGAGGCATCTTCATCGAGGACGTTTAAGCCAACGTATTATGATTCCTTCGATAAACTCAGGACAAGCCACTTACCAGGCTATTAACTTAAATTCACGCGCACTTCATCTAGACTCGTAGTGAGCGTAGCCGAACTATGATCAATATAAATATCTTACCGCAAGAGACAAAAAATGAGCTGCGCTTGCGTCATATCCATCGAGCACTGATAAATATCAGCTATACTATGATGCTGTCTTTCTGTCTGATCGCTATGATGCTGTTGTTTTCCAGATTGATCATGTTAAGTTACTTCAACCGCATCGTCGATGAAACCTCCCTGATCAGCCGCAACAGTCAAAGTTATAATATCCGGGTGCGCGAGATCAATTCCAAGGTCAATTCCGTCGAACAGATACAGAAAGATTTTCTGGTCTGGTCAAGGGTATTCAGCTATCTGTCGGATATCTCCGATGAAGAAATAAGTTTTTCTAGCATCAAGCTGAACAAGGATGGCGCGTCCATCAAGACCGGCGGCGTGGCCAAAACCAGGGACGCGCTGCTGGATCTGAAAAACAAGATTGAATCATCCGATTACTTCACCAAGATCGATTTCCCGCTGGAAAATATTCTGGAAAAAAACAATATCACTTTCGAAATCAACGCCGGGTTAAACCTGGCTAAATTGCAAAACTAATGTCTAGATTCTCCAATATCAGCCTTAAATATAAGATTCTTGCTGCCAACGGCGGAATATTGCTGGCGTTGATCTGCGGTGTTTATTTCATTGTCCTGCCGAACATCGAGGAAATCGACCTGATTCAAGAAGATATTTATCAGGCACGGCTTGATCTGGAACAAAAATACCAGCGCAGCCAAAGCCTGAAAAAACTGTCCGCGAACCTTAAATCCATCGAAGGCAAGATAGAAAATATCGACCAAGTCTTCATCAGCCAGAACCGCGAGCTGGAATTCATCACCGCCCTGGAACAGACCGCGGAAAAACAGAATGTCACCCAAAAAATCCTGCTCGGTAAAGCCAAGGCGGCTGCCGGCGACAAGTTATATAAAAAAATTCCGGTGCAGATCCAGGCCCAGGGCAACTACCTCGATATGGTCAAATATTTGCAGGGACTGGAAACCTTGAATTACTATGTGAACATCAGATCGATCGATCTTTCAGGTAACGGCGGACCGCAACGACAGGAATTCACAGCAGACACCGGATCAAGCAAACAGGTTACCGCGAGCATCATTGCTGATTCTTATTGGCGATGAGGACGACCTCTGGCAGCGGCATCTTGCCAGAGCTTCGACCGGCAAAAATAACGAAAATTTTTTAAAAATATAATTCCTCGGGCTGATGAAGATACGACTAAAATTAAGCGCCAAAAAAATAATCAAATACACCTTGATGCTGGTTTTTTTGTCGGCCGTCGGTTTGACAATCTATACCGCTGTTTATCTTTATAACAATTTTTATCTGGTCATCACCCAATCGCAAGATGTCGTGTTGTCGGATGAAAAGCGGGCGATCGATACGATCAATATCAGAAAATTCGAGACGGTGATCAGGAACATAGAAAACAAGACCAATCCCTCGCTCAATACTGCCTCGCGGAATATTTTCCGCTGATTGATAACGCAATAAAAAAACTCCCCGCTCAGTAATTGAGCGGGGAGTTTTTTTATTTATATTCAGTTGAAATTTTTCTTAGTTTTTTTATGAGCGGCGGCAGGATCTTTATGACGGTTTTGATCTCAGCGGCGGTCGTATGCTTGCCTAGAGTGAAACGGATCGAGTTATGCGCCACCTCCACCGGGATGCCCATGGCGACCAGCACATGCGAAGCCTTAAGGCTGTTGGACGCGCAAGCCGAACCGGTAGACACAGCAACGCCGGCCATATCCAGGGCGATCAGGATCGACTCGCCCTCGACGCCGAGGAATGAAAAATGCGCATGCGCCGGTGTCGAATTCTTCGTATCCGTATTGAGAACGATGTCCGGTATGGCTTTAGTCAATCCGCTGATCAGCTGATCGCGGACGCGGGCGATGTCCTTGTTGTTTTTTCCCTTTATCTTAGGGCTAAGTTCCGCCAGTGCGGCGCCCAGGCCGACGATTCCGGGAACATTCAGTGTACCGCTGCGCCGGTTAAGCTCATGATGGCCGCCGGTCTGCTGCGCGATAATCGGCGTGCCTTTTTTCAGATAGAGCAAACCTATTCCCTTCGGCCCGTAAATCTTATGGCCCGATAACGACATCGCGTCCAAATTATTAAGTTTGACATCGCAGTCAAAAAAATTGACCGCCTGCGTGGCGTCGGTATGAAAATAGATCGAGTCCGGTCTTTCGCCGCGCGTTTTAGGGTCGGTTCGCGACCAGTCCTTATGCTTTCGTTCATTTATCTTACGGATCATTTTGCCGATCTCCTTGACGGGTTGAGCGCTGCCTACCTCGCTGTTGACATACATAATCGACACCAGGCGAGTATTTTCCTTGATCGCCTGCCCGAGCTCAGACAGCCTGATCACCCCTTTCGCGTCGACCGGCAGATGTGTGACCTCGCCCCCCGTGCGTTCCAATTCCGCGAACGGTTCCAGGACTGAATCATGTTCGATCACCGAGGTAATCACGTGGATCTTTTCGCTTGGGTTCTTGCGCCTGGCGGCCGCGATAATGCCTTTGATCGCCAGATTATTCGCCTCAGTCGAGCCGGAAGTAAAAATTATTTCGTCTGGCGCTGTGTTAAGAAATTTCGCAGCTTGTTCGCGCGCCCGCTCCACTCCGGCGGCTGCTTGCTGGCCAAAAGTGTGGACGGAAGAGGGGTTGCCGAACTTGGAGGTGAAATACGGCAACATCGACTTCAGAACGACTTTGTCGATCGGGGTAGTGGCGCTATGATCGAGATATATTCGTTTCATAAAATTCAATTTAAAATTTAAATATCAAAAATCAAAATTACAATTTAAAATGCAAAATTTTAATTCGAAATAAAAAATATTAATTTTTGTGCGACTTTAATCATTTTAAATTTTAAACTGTCATTTTTCATTTTGATTTTTACATTTTGCATTTAAACTGCGATCACCTTCTTCACTTCCTTTACTGCCTTTTTAACCTCCTTCTCAATCCCCTCTTTCAAAGTGATAGCCGACATCGGACAGTGCGCGCAATGGCCCATCAATTCGATTTTCAGCACGCCGGTCTTCTGATCGAAATTCACGTATTGCAGGTCACCGCCGTCGGCCTGCAACTGCGGCTTAACTTCATCTAACGCTTTATTGATCTTTTTTATTATAGTTTCTGCCATATGTTTAAAATTACTTTTAACATTTAACTTTTAACATTTAACTTTTGATACTTTCTGATCGCCGTATGCAGGGCATCTACTCCAAGCATGGAGCAATGGACTTTTTGCACCGGCAGCCCGCCGAGATCGTCCACCACCTTATCCTTGTCTATTTTCAACGCTTCGGTCAGGGTCTTGCCCTTGGCCAGATCGGTCAAAGCGCTCGATACGGCGATTGCCGCTGCGCAACCCAGAGTTTCAAACTTGATATCCTTGATGAACGGCTCTTTGGCGGAATTGTTGCCGCTGCCGACCGCTTTTTGACCGACCTTGAGATACATCCGCATCACATCGCCGCAAACGGGATTTCCCTCCTGGCCGATGGCATCAGCGTTCTTAATCACTCCCTGGTTATGGGGATGCTTGAAATGTTTCAATACTTTTGGAGAATATGACATATTATAAGGCTAAATACTAAATTTAAAATTTTAAATTAAATTCATCTTAAGGTATTACATTTATTCATTTAATCATTTAAAATTCATTTAGAATTTCAAATTTAGACTTTTAAATTAATTAATTACCACTTTAGTTCCAATCTCCGCCCAATTATACAGCAACTTCGCCGGTCCGATGCCCAATCTGATACAGCCGTGCGATACCGGTATACCCAGATGATTCGCGCCTTCCCGGTAACCGTTCGGCCAGATCGGAAGTTCGTGGATGCCGAAGCGCTGGCCGTTGATCCCGAGCCAATACGGCATCCATAATCCATAAGTCTTTGACCAGGCCTTGGGTGATTTGTTCCCTACATTATAGGTGCCCTTCGGCGTCGGCATACTTTTTTTACCGGTTGATACCTTGTAGGTTCCGAGGACCACGCCGCCCAATACCCTACTCAACTCCTGTTTTTTCAAATCAAGTTTGATGGTTTTTTCCAGCCTGCTTCCATTTCCCTTCAAAGGATCAAAGCCGCTCATCACTTCCTGGCCGTCACCAAACCCATCGCCGTCGGTGTCCGGATTTGCCGGATCAGTCTTGAATTGTTGCTCATATCCATCGTTGAGCCCGTCGTTGTCCGTATCAGGAACTGCGGCGTTTGCAATCGTCGGAAAGACTGATACCGAGAATAAAATTGAAATTGCTATTGGCAAATAATATTTACCCATATTAATGCACCAGCGAAGCTAACGAAATATTTTTTAACGTCTGATTCAAACTTGATTCGATGGCCAGCAGGGCGAAATTTGCGCTGCACTCGCATTTCTTGCTACAAAATACTTTTTCCTTCTCCTCCAAACAATGGAATAAACTATTCTTGCCCTCCAATGCATCAATAATTTCCCAGGCATTCAACTCTTCCGGTTTTTTCAATAATATATAACCGCCGGACGCCCCCTTGACCGCCTTGACCAGCTTGGCTTTTTTCAATTTAGAAAAAATTGCCTCCAGATAACTCAAGGAAATATTTTCCTGTTCGGCGATAGTATTCAAAGAAACCGGTTGATGGTCGGTTATTTTGGCAAGCCTGACAATTGCTCGCAGACCGTAGGTTGATTTAGTGGAAAATTTCATGATGCTAAATAAAATACCAACCAATTTGGTAGGTAATTAAATGTTAACATATTATATATTATTGTCAAATAAAAAAGCCTACTCAGTCCGGTCGCCCGAACCTTTCGGCTTGATTGATCGTGCACCTATCTAGCGGTGCACAAGGCCATTAACCCGACCATTGCCTCTGATGTCCATCCGCTGTTCCGAAAATGCCGGAACATTGAATTCGTCGGTCGTTTCCGGCGATTTATTCCTTTTTTCCAAGGCCCTGCGATCACTGTTGTCGATGATGCCGTTCTTGATGATGTCGACGAGTGAGCAGGAAGGGTTTGCTTCCACCGTGCTTCCGAAGCACCGGTCGAGTAAAATGCTCTGGAAATGGCGTAAATCTTTCACATTCACCCGCTTGTTGTTGTCGTAATCCATTACCATGCACGAGCCCCAATAATCCGTATCTCCCTCTTTTGATCCGAAGCATCGTACAATATCCTTGGCCCTTTGCGACCAGTATTCCTCTACCGCGGCCGAGCGTTCGGGCGTATACCTCCAGTCTAATACCCATGTTTGCTCGGGCACGCCAACGTTCATTGTGTATGGCATTAATATCTCCTTGAAATCGCTCGCCACGAAATCATTTTCATCGATGGTGGTCGGCTCCACAAAGCCGACCAGCACAACGACTTTCTCTATTGCATCGGCATTTAAGACCGGAAACATCGCCATCGCCACTACCAACAGAATAAACATTGCCGCCTTTTTCATAATAAGCCCTTTCTGCGCATCTGCGCGGTCGGTTAATGTTTTTTCATAAATTACGCCAATATTTCGATATTTTAAAAAGAACACATAAGTTGTAATAATAACATAACTACCTTATTTTGTCAATATTTGACACTTCCCTATCCTTATGTTAGATTAAACCTAGCGCAAATAGCGTTTTTTGTTTTACTTTGAACTTTTAACTTTTAACTAATCTGTATGGCACACAAGAAATCGGCCGGCTCCACATCCCTGGGTCGCGAATCGAACAGCCAACGCTTGGGTATCAAGCTGTATGCTGGCGAGGCGGCTAGAGCCGGTTCAATCATCGTAAGACAGCGCGGCACCAAATATCGAGCCGGCAAAAATGTCAAACGAGGCAAGGATGACACCCTGTTCGCGATCGCGGCAGGCCTGATCAAGTTCACTACCAAGAAGATCAAAACCTACGACAATCAATTGAAATGGGTGAAATTCGTGAACGTAGAACCGGTAAAGAAATAAATTCTAAAAAACCCTCCGCCCAATGCGGAGAGTTTTTTTATTTGTTTGTGAAACTCCGGCAATCAGTTTTAAAAACCATCCACAGGCAGTTTGGCTCGGCTCCGTCTTTAGACGGACAAACTGCCGAGGACTGAGTTAAACCGCTCGCAGGAAGCGGTTTTACGTGTTTGAAAAACTGATTGCCGGAGTTTAAATTATTCAAAGCAACCCTATTTCTTACTCAGAATTTCCACCGCCTTATCCATCTGCGGATCTTTGTTCTCTTCGTAATCTTTGTCGGTCAAATCAACCTGCACGTCAGGCTTGATTCCCTGCTCGTTGATATTATTGCCTTTGGGCGTGAACCACTTGGCAACAGTAATTTTAATCGCCGAACCATCATTAAGGTTTTCCAGGACCTGCACCGATCCTTTGCCAAAACTCTGCATGCCGACAATCGTCGCTTTGCCCGTATCCTGCAGGGCGCCGGCCACGATTTCCGAGGCCGAGGCGCTACCCTGGTTGATCAGAACCACGGTTGAAAAATCTTTCAGCCGGGCGATGCCGCGCGCCAGATACTCATCTTTTTTCTGGTCGTTATATTTTTCGGTCACCACCACGCCGTCCTCGATCCATTCGCTCGCGACCTCGATCGCCGTCTCCAGATAACCGCCCGGATCATTTCTCAAATCAAGGATGATCCCCTTCGGACCGGCTTCCACCGCCTGGCTGACCGCTTTATTGAACAGATTCTCCGTATCATTGTTGAAATTTGAAATAGTGATTACGAATATCTTGTCTGAGCGCATCTCTGTCTTTACGCTCTTCACCACGATTACGTCACGCATCAGCTTGAATTCTTTCGGCTTGTCAAAACCGGCGCGATTGATGGTCAGAACCACCTCGGTGCCTTTTTTACCGCGGATCTTCGATACCGCCTGATCGACTGTCATGCCCTGAGTCATCTCCTTATTGATAGCCAGGATATTGTCCCCGGCGCGCAAACCCGCTTTTTCGGCCGGCGACTCTGGCAGAGGCGCGATAATCGTCAATTCGCTTTTCTTGATGCCTATTTCCGCGCCGATCCCCTCGAAAGTGCCGGCCAGATCGTTGCTGAATTCGTTTGATTGCAAAGGATTCATGAAAACGGTGTAAGGATCACCCGCGGCGGCAACCATGCCTTGAATCGCTCCATAAAACAACTCTTTGTCGTTCAACTTGTCCTGTTGGACATAATCCTTATGCAACAGATCCCAGACATCCCAGAACAGATTAAAATCCACGTCAGCGGATAATTTACCGTCCTTCGCCTTGCTGTATTTGCCGATCAATTGTCCGGTCAACTCGGTCTCTTTTTCAGCCAATTTGGCGATAATCGCATTCTTATTGGCGAAAACCAGACCGGCAGAGAATGCCAGACCCAAAAAAATGACTGATAAAAAGCCGCAAACTACGGCTTTTCTTATATCACACTTGCAATTTTTACAAAACATAAATTATCCGATAATTATTACCAATAAATTCTAACATTATATCCGATGTTTAGCAACCGCGGTGGAACGATTTTCGCTTGTAAAACCGACAAATTTAAGATAAGATTATGAAATAAAGACGGCGTCAAATCCGGCTTAAATCAATATTTTTATGGCTAAATTCATCATCGAAGGGCCGTCACATCTTACCGGCGATATCGCGGTAAAGGGGGCCAAAAACTCGGCCTTGAAAATCCTGCCCGCAGCTCTTCTGTCGGACGAAAAAATCACCATCAAAAACCTGCCGAAAATAGAGGATGTCGATCTGGCGATCGACCTGCTTGAAGTTTTGGGCGCCGAAACCAGACGCGACGGTGATGTGCTCGAGGTGCAAATCAAAGAAATAAAAAATGTGGAGTTGAACAGCCTGGCCAACAAATTGCGCGCTTCGATCGTTTTTACCGGTCCGCTCCTGGCTCGCGCCGGTGAAGTGACCTTTCCTCATCCCGGGGGCTGCGTGATCGGCGCCGGCACCAGGCCGATCGATCTCTTCCTGGAAGGTTTCAAAGCGCTCGGCGCCGAGGTTACGGAGTCGAACGGCTACTACTCCATCAAGGCGAAAAAATTGAAAGGTGCCGAATATTTTTTTACTACCGTGAGCGTCACCGGCACCGAGACTTTGATGATGGCGGCCGTGCTCGCCGACGGCACGACAGTCCTGAAAAACTGCGCTTGCGAACCGGAAATTTCCGCCTTGGCGGATTATCTCAACCGACAGGGTGCGAAGATTTCCGGCGCGGGTACGCCGACCATGACGATCAACGGCGTCAAAAAAATCAGCGCCGGCATATTTACCATTATCCCGGACCGGATAGAAGCCGGCACCCTGGCGATCCTGGCAGCGGCAACCAAATCGACTCTGACTATGACCGATTGCCGCCCGGCACACCTAGAGATCCTGTTGAACATCTTTAAGAAGATCGGCATCAAATTCGAGGCGGGAGCTGATTATCTCAAAATTTTCGCGCCTGATAAATTCAGGGCATATAGCATCAAAACACATGAATATCCCGGTTTTCCGACCGATCTGCAGTCTCCTTATACCGTGCTCGCTACCCAAGCCTCCGGCGTCTCCATCATCCATGAGACTATCTATGACCGTCGCTTACTCTACACCGACATGCTCGCGCAGATGGGCGCGGATATCATCATGTGCGACCCGCATCGCGTAGTGGTCAACGGCCCGACCAAGCTCTACGGCAGAAAACTAACCAGCCCTGACCTGCGCGCCGGTATAGCCATGATCATCGCCGGCCTGATCGCCGAAGGCAAGACTGAAATCGACAATATCTATCAGATCGACCGGGGTTATGAAAATATCGACAGCCGCTTGAGAGCGCTGGGCGCTAAAATCGCCAGGCTTGAATAATTTCTTATAAACATGAAGCTACTTTACCGGCGAATCTTATATATAACATTTATTGCGGCTTTTCTGACCATTACGCCGCTTTTGATCTTATACGCGAACGGCTACCAGCTCAGTTTAAAGAACAAAGGCCTGGTCAAAACCGGCATGTTCATTCTGGATTCAGAACCGCGCGGCGCCCTGGTTTACATCAATAATCAGCCGCAAACGTCTTTCTTGGATTCGGTTTTGCCGGGAACGAAAAATTACCTGACTACGCCGGTCAAAATAAAAAGTCTCACGCCCGGTGATTACGAGGTGAGGCTGGAGCTTGACGGGTACTGGCCCTGGCAGAAAAAACTGAAGATCAACCCCGGCGCCTCCACTTACGCCGAAGACATCCTGCTATTCAAAAAAGATCTGCCGATTCCGCTGGTCAACGGAAAAATCCAAAAAATATCGTATTCACCTGATGCCGTTTACTGCGCTCTGTATGACGGCAAATGGCGCTTGGCGAATTTAGATGACGGGTCCATCAAAGATTTGGCGGTGATCAAATCCGCTGATGCCCAGATCGATTGGGCGGCCGACGGCTCTAAATTACTCATCGGAAAATATCTGGTTGAAACAACCGACGGCGCCGTATCGGATCTCGCTAAAATAATCGATAAGGATAAATATAATTTAAAATTCAACCGGCAAGCGAGCAATCTGATCTACTTCCAGAACAAAAACCGCTTATTTCTTTATGACAACCTGAATCAGGAACAAAAACCGCTTTTGACTCCGAATCAACAAGGCGATTATACGATAAATGACTATTTGATCAAAAAAGATTTTCTGATCCTGGAGGCCGATACCGGAAACAAATCATACCTGGAAATATACAAGACCGACACGACGATGGCAGGCCGGCTGGATCTGCCGGAGTCGGATAATTACCGCTTCATCAATCCCGACCATCAGCTGGTAAATCTTTACGACCAGATACATAAGCGGCTTTATCTGATTGATCCGCTTTCACCGCTCAAGCCTTTGACGGACACGCTCGATAACGTGACCATGACCCGCTGGCTGACGCCCGCAAAATTATTTTACGCCAACGATTTCGAAATCTGGCTTTATGATCTGGACAAGAAAGAGAATAAATTACTCACCCGCTTGAGCGACCAGATCAAGCAGGTAGCCTGGCATCCGAGCAATAATTATATCGTTTATTCGACCGGCCAGACCATCAATGTCATTGAATTAGATGAAAGGGTCAGGCGCAATTTTACCGAACTGATCAAATTGAAATTAGTGAGTGACTTGCAGCTTTCGCACGACGGAAACGATGTATATTTTTATACGGAGATCGGTCAAGTGGACGGACTGTACAAATTAAATCTCCAATAAAAAAACCTGTCGCGGATCCGATCCGGCAGGTTTTTTTAAATCTTATATTTTCAAGTCCTTGAGGAATCGCTTCAAACGATCGCCGATTTCCGGATGTTTCAAACCGAGCTTGATGGTGGCTTTGACGAAATTGAACTTATCTCCGGTATCCAGCCATTCACCTTTCAATTCACGGCCATAAAGCGCGTGGTTTTCAGCCAACATAATTTCAAAAGCATCGACCAGGCGGATTTCGCCGGATTTGCCTTCGTGCATCCTGGCTAAAACCTTGAATACCTCCGGCGTGATGATATACTTTCCGACCGCCGCCAGATTGGAAGGCGCTTTTGCCGCCTTCGGCTTTTCCACTATTTTTTTAATCTCATAATTTCCTTCTCCTAATTTCAAACCGTCGATCACGCCGAATTTTTCCACTTCCTGCCGCTCTACCTTGGCCAAACCGATGACCGGATCGCCATATTTTTCATAGGTTTCCATCAGTTGCCTGGCGGCGGGCACCTTGCTGTCATAAAGACAATCGCCGAACATCACTAGCACCGGTTCGCGGCCGACCAGATGCGCGGCGCAGGCGATGGCGTGACCGTCCCCGAGCGGCATCGACTGCCGCACGTAAGAAAAGCGGGCGAGCGAACTGATGCGGCGCACCTCTTCCAGGAGCGTAGTCTTGTTCTTTTCCACCAGATTGTATTCCAATTCGAAAGAATAATCAAAATGATCCTCGATCGAACGCTTGCCGCGCCCGGTGACGAAGATGATCTCCTCGATGCCTGAAGCCACCGCTTCTTCCACCAGATACTGGATCGCCGGCTTGTCGACCACCGGCAGCATTTCTTTCGGTTGCGCCTTGGTGGCCGGCAAAAAACGGGTACCGAAACCGGCGACCGGCAGAATCGCCTTCCTGATTTTTTTTCCGCTACCGTTAGACTTGATGATTTTTTTCATAAATTTGCTCTAAATTTCCATTTTGTAAAATACTTGATCCACGAAGCCAGATGGATCTGCGACAAGCGATTGGTAAAGGGCGCGAAATACCAGCGGTCGTTGGCGCTCCCGCGTGTGTGGTCATGGATCATCACCGCTTCCGGACAATAAAAAACCTTCAGTCCGGCCTGCCGGATGCGTCGGCATAAGTCAATATCTTCAAAGTACATGAAAAAACGTTCGTCGAAGCCGGAAAGCTCCTCAAATAAGCTGCGTTTGATCAGCATTGCCGACCCCTGTACCCAATCTACTTCCCTGGCAGCCTGGTGGTCATAATCCATGTATAAAAACTTCTCCAGGTGCCGTTTGGCGAATTGCCCCAAAAAGGTCCTCCGGTAAAGCGGCGTCAAAATTCCGGGAAACCTGAGGCAGGTATATTGAAGGCTGCCGTCGGGATACAGAAGTTTCGGGCCGAGCAGCCCCGCGTCCGTCCTGCTGCGATAAAAATCGATCAGTTTTTTGATGGAATCGTTCTTTACCAGGGTGTCGTTGTTCAGCACCAGCAAAAATTCTCCGGTTGCCCCGAGGGCCGCCAGATTATTTCCTCCGCCCATGCCGCGGTTGTGCTCGCTAGAAAGACTCTTCACCTCCGGGTGCCGCTTTTTTATCTCCTCGAAAGAACCGTCGGCGGAATTATTGTCGACCATGATCATCTCATAATCAAGCCCGGCTAAATCCGACTGTATGATCGATTCGATGCAGCGCAAAGTTTTTTCTTTACTTTTGTAATTGACGATCAAAATGCTTAAATCCATATAATTTTCCCCTCTCCTTGGTAAGGAGAGCCTGCCTGCCGGCGAGGCAGGGGTTGGGTTAGGTTTTTTGAACTCACCAAACGATTAATAATTTTATTATCTGCCAATAAAGATTGAAGAAGAAGTTGGCAATCCGGAGCGGTAAGCCGTCGAGATCCTGAAACAGGATCTTTCCGCTGATCATGTTGACGATTTTTCTGTCACCCACCTTACGCAGTTTTTGCACCTCATGCCTGCTCTTGAGTAATTTTGACCAGTTGGACAAGGATAAAAAATATCGATAGACCTGCAGCTTCTCTCTGAACCAGCCGCTCTTGAAAGAAAACGCCAACAGCCCGAGCTCCATGAGCAAAAACGCCGGAAAAATCAGGATCAACGTGGCCAAGCGGTAACACTTCAAGATAGTGAAGGTCCGATTACGGTCCATCCAGTAGAGTTTCGTTACGCTACGCGAAAATTCGTATTTGTGGTAGACCACGGCATCTGCCGCTAGCACGCAACGCCAACCGGCAAGCCACAACCGCCAGCCTAGCTCCTGGTCTTCATTATACATCCAGTACTCCTCATCGAACAACCCGACCTCGCGCAAAACCTCCGCTTTGAACAGCACCGCCGCTCCGCTCGGATAAAAAATATCTCGATTATCGCTGGTCTTGAATTTCGGCAAATGCTCCTTGAAGCCTACCGTGTAACCGAAACCCAAAAAATGCGTCGCGTTGCCGATGCTATTCACTTTATCCTTTTCCGGATGAAGCATCAACCTGGCTTGTACCGCCCCGATGCGGTTATCGGATTCCGCTGTTTTTACCAATTCCCGAATCGTTTGCGGCTCGACTTCCGTATCAATGTTAAACAAAACCAGATAATCGAATCCTTGAGATAAGGCTGACCGCATCGCGTCATTATTCGTCTTGGCAAATCCTTCATTCTTTTCTTCCCTGATGATTTCAAACGGCAACGCTCCATTCCCCTCCTGCGGAGGGGTGGTGCGGAGCGCCGGGGTGGGTTTACCCAATAACTGCTCCGCCGTTCCTCTCAAAAATGCAAAACTTTCTTCCGAACTTTCGTTGTCAAGCAAAAAAATCTTGGACTCGCCGGTCCAGTCCTGTTCACGGATGCTGGTGAGACAGTCTGCCAGGTATCTTCTGCCGTAGTCCCGCCAGTTCGGACTGATGATTATAGCTACTTTTTTATTTTCAGCCATTTACAAAATTTAGCTAATATTATATGATTAACCTATCTATATTTTAGGTTGTTTTAAAGAAAAAATCAAACGATTTCGCATATCAAGCGCCGAGCAAAATTTTAAATAAACAAATATTTTTAAATCGACTTCCCTTGACTAAAGGATGAAAGCAAGCTAAAAATCTTATATCACGAGGAAGGGGGCTGACATGATCTTTTTTAAAAAAATCGTGGATTTTCTTCGGAAAAATGCAATGAAATTCAGATTATCCCTGATGAAAAAATTCGGGGATAAGCAGGTAGCATCGCAAGTCTGCAACCAGTGCGGCACAAATAATTACAGGTTTGTCCCGGTGAACGTAGTCGCAGGAGATTTGGCGTCTTGCGAGAACTGTGAAGAACTGATCTTTTTTCCGTCGCCCCGCTCTCCCTTCAATGAAGCGGAAGCAAAAAGATTCACACAATTGGTGAAAGATAACCTGCGGTGAACCCGCAATATCTAAAAAGGCTTTGTGGACAGCAAAGCCTTTTTTTTGATAAAAAACTACCAGCTACTCAACATTCTTCTCCCCGCAGGCGCCGTCGGCCCAAAGGCCGGCTTTTTTATTTTTAGCCTCAAGTTGCGCCGCTTTGAACTCGGTTTGATATTTATAAGGCAGCTCGTAAGTATATTCATGAGCGTAGCCGAGCTTTATGATTTCCAGGTTGTAAAACAACCCTTCTTTAGTGCGTATATAGCGGAGCAGCCGGTTGTATTTGTCGCGATCGGTTTGCGATGAATCGGTTTCGAGCTCGACTTCTTTGCCGTCCAGAAGTTCGTGTGCTTTATCGCTCGCCTCGCGGCCGAAACATTCCACTGGCTGGCGCGGGTCGACTACCTCGGGCGTGTTTACGCCCAAAAGGCGCACCCGCTCGGTCTGGCCATCGATTTCCACATCGATGGTATCGCCATCTACTACTTTGACTACCTCATAATACTTTTTTGCCTGTCCTGAGTTTGCCGAAGGAGTCGGTATAGACTCATCGTTCAACAACGCATCCGCTTCGGCCGCTTGTTTTTTCGCCTGCTCGGAAAGCTGTTTGGCCTGATTCAGGCCCTTGGCGGCCCGTGAAAAATATTCAGGATTGGTGGTAATCGGCACTATGTCGTAACAGCCGGAAAGTAAAACAAGCAGGCTGCTTAACAAAATGACATATGATTTTAAATAATGCTTTTCCATTTTTCTGGATTCCCGCTTTAGCGGGAACGACAATTATGTTTTTGCCTTGCTTTTATAACCTGCTTTTTCCAAAATTAACGCAACCAATAACCCGATCGGCCAAGCAAACTTCAACAGCCAATACTGCCAGGTCGGGTGCCATTTCTTGAAATATTTGAGCATCGAGTCCCGAAAATACTTTTGCGTGGTACCGCGCTTGACCTGTTTGAAGCTCTGTCCGACATAATCCACGCACTCGGCCGCCGGCGTATACCAGACCTCCCCGCCGCTCTCTTTGACTCTTCGGCAATAATCCACCTCCTCGAACCAAAGAAAAAACCGCTCATCAAGCGAGCCGACCTGCCGGATCGTTTCTTTTCTCATCATAAAAAAACCGCCGCGTACCGAATCGACTTTGGCCGGCTTGCCGTAATCGAAATCTGCTACTATATAATGATCCAGAATTTTCGGAAAAATATGCGGCAGCTTCAAGACGATCGCCAGCTGATTCCAGACGCGCGGGAAACGCCGGATATGCCTGATCGTCTCGCCCCGTTCGTCGACCAGATGGCAGCCAGCCACGCCTGCCTGAGAATTGGCGCGCATCCACTCGACCATTTTTACGAACGTATCGGCTTTTATCTTCATGTCCGGATTGAGTAGCAGGACGAAATCTCCTTTCGCTTCCCCGATGGCCTGGTTGTTGGCTTTGGCAAACCCCAGATTTTCCGTGTTGGCGATCAATTTTACTTCAGGAAATTCTCGCTCCACCATCTCCGGCGTCCCATCCCCCGAATCATTGTCGACCACGAACACTTCAAAACCAATCGCTCTTGAACTGGCAAAAAGCGCTGTCAAATTTTCACGCAACCTATCTTTCACTTTCCAGGAAACGATGATGATGGATAAATCCATGTTTTCATGTCATTGCGAGCGACCAAAGGGAGCGTGGCAATCTAAGGTCAGGTGCTACAAACCTGAGATTGCTTCGTCGTATTACTCCTCGCAATGACAGTTAATATCTTTTGATCTTAATTTTGATTCTTCTCAATTCCAGCAATTCCAATAATAAATAACGCTCAAACAATAACGCAAAAACCAGCATTTTTATCTGAAACCAGATTATGACCAGCTTGTTGCGCCAATCCTGCAGCCGCCAGTATTTCACGAACATTATCTGCTGATTCAGAAATGACCATCGCTTGACCTGCCGGCTCTTGTTTCTCCGATTCAGAGCCACTTTCAGATCACTCTCGCCCGAAGCGGCCGCCGTGCGATCGTGGTATATCACCGCCTCCGGGGCAAAAACCGATTTGAAACCGGCCAGCTTGAGCCTAAGGGCGAGATCGCAATCCTCTTTATACATAAACATCAATTCATCGAAATATTGCCCGTCCTGTCTGGCCTTGACGAGAGCGCTCACGCGATAAAGAGCCGCTGCCCCGGAAGGCCCCAAAATTTCCGTCCGGTCGAATTGTCCCGTATTCGGCTGATTCTGTCCAAGATCGATGAATCTGAGGCCTTTAAGCATTTTTATGCCGCAAGTATCGATCAATCCGGTCTTTTCCTGTTTGGCAAAATTCCATCTGAGCACCAAGGGGCTCGCCGAACCGAGCGCCGCATCGCTTTCCATGGTATTTATCAGCCTGGCTATCGCCTCCGGCTCCAGAATCATATCAGGATTGACCGCCAAGAAATATTCGGCCTGATCCTCGAACGCCCGGGCGATCAGGCGGTTGTAGGCTTTGGCGAAACCGAGATTACCCTCGCCGCGCAATATTTCCACCTGCGGATAGTTTTGTTTCAAAAAATTTACATTCGGATTATCGGCGTGTTCGCTGTTGTCGTGGCAGATAATCTTGAAGTCTTTATATGTCTGATTCTTGAGCGACGGCATAAAATACGACAGATACTTCGCCGTACCTTCGCTGTAGGCGATAAAACCGACTACTAATTTTTTCCGTTCATTCGTCATAAATTACTTCAGACCGTCGACTTCCCGCCAGAACTGCTTGAAAAAATTCACCATGAAACGATGGCGTTGGCCGGCAAGACGCTTGCCCGTACTTGTCAACATCCTGTCTTTAAGCTTGCTCAGTTTGACCATGTATTCGCGCCAGGCGGTGTCTTCTTCGCTATATGCTTTGGTCTTATGCGCATTCGCCCGGTCAAGATTATAGAGCCTGGCACCTGCTTCGCCCGCGAACTGGAAGCTTCGGCCGAGGCCGATCGCACCGATCGAATCGAGCTTATCCGCGTCAAACAAGACTTTCGCCTCAATCGTCAGCGGTTCATGATTGTTTCGGAAACGATGGCTGAGAATAGAATGAAGAATATTCTCGGTATCTTTTTTTGTAAACTTATATTTAGCCAGCAGCTTGCGGCTTTTTTCTGCGCTTTTTTCCGCGTGGCAGATCAGCCCTTTACTCAGGTCCTCTTCACGCCGCCCGATGTCATGCAACAGAGCGGCAATTTCCACCACACGCAAATCGGCCCCTTCCGCGCGGCCGATTTTTAAAGCCGATTTTCTCACCCTTTCGACGTGGCTCCAGTCGTGGCAGCCATGGATGGACTTAAAATGTTTTTTGGCTTCGGTTTCAATTGTCTTGACTACTTTCTGCGTTAAGGCTCGTTTCATTCTTGTATTGTAGTATTGTTACGTGTTACGTGTTACGTGTTACGTGTTACGTGTTACGTGTTACGTGTTACGTGTTACGTGTTACGTGTTACGTGTTACGCGATTTTAAATAACCAGCTTATCCTGCAATTTTTCTTTAGATAAGGTCTGCGCGCGATACAGGCTGTCGAATGTCCCGGCATCCAGCCACTCACCCTCCACGATGGCGACCTCCAGTTCATTTTTGCCTAGGTACCACTTATGCAAATCCGTTATTTCCAACTCGCCGCGAGCGCTCGGCTTGAGACTTTTTGCCACCTCGATCACCCGATGATCAAAAATATAAAGTCCGGTCAGAGCATAATCCGACAGCCACTCGGTCGGTTTCTCGACGATTTTCTCCGCTTGCATCTTATCATCGAACTTGACCACGCCGAACCGCTCCGGATCCGACACTTTTTTCGCGAAGATTTTGCCGCCGGACTTGAAACTTTTGATTTCCGCCGCAACATCATCTTCAAAAATATTATCCCCAAGGATCATCACCACATCTTCCTGATCGATAAAATTTTCGCCGATAATGAACGCCTCGGACAAACCGGCCGGCTTATCCTGGATCTCATAGGTGAACTTCACGCCGAATTGCTTGCCGCTCCCTAACAGATTCAGATAGCTGCCGGCGTGGTCGGGCGCCACAATAATCAAAATCTCCTTGATTCCCGCCTTGATCAAGGTGTTTAACGGGTAATAGATCATCGGCCGATTGTACACCGGTAGAAGCTGTTTCGAAGTCATGGCGGTCAGCGGCATCAAGCGGGTACCGCGTCCGCCGGACAGAATGATTCCACGCATAAATTTATTATTATTTACTCGCTAAATATTCTCTTAAAGCATCCTTCCAATCTCGCATGGGTTCAAATTTCGTATTGAGCAGAACGGAATATTTCGGCCGTTTAGCCGGTCTCGGGAACTTGTCCGACTTGACGGGAACGACCCTCACTTTCACGCCTGCCTGCCTGAACAGCTCGAGCGCCGCCTGATACCAGGTGACGGCGCCCGGGTTGACCAGGTGATAGATGCCATAGCCGGAATCGCCGTCGACCAGTTTCCTGACCGCTGCTGCCAGATCTTTCGTGTAAGTAAAGCAGCTCTGCTCCTCATCCACCAGTTCAAGCTGCTCTTTTTCTTTGGACAGTTTGAGCATCAGATCGAAAAAACTTGGCTTCGCTACTTCGCTTGAGCCTCTCGGGCCGAACAATTTGGAAGTACGGATCAGATACCATTTCAAGCCGCGGCCGGACAGGCGGATGATTTCCTCTTCACCGGCGCGTTTGCTTTCGCCATATTTATTGATCGGCTTAGGCTGGTCGTCCTCTTTGTAGCCGGCCCGTTTTTTGCCGTCAAACACATAGTCGGTGGAGAAATGAACAAGAGTCGCTTTTGTCGCCAAGGCGGCCTGCGCCAGATACCCGGGCGCCAGACTGTTGATTTTCTTTGCTATCTCCGATCCCGCCTGCTCCTCGCATTTGTCAACGGCGTTGAATGCCGCCGCATTGATGATCAACGCCGGCTTTATCTCCTTGATTTTTTTCGAAATCAAGGTCTTGTCGGATACATCGATTTCTCCTCTGTCCCAAGCGATAATCTCGTTATTTTTCTTGAACACCTCGACCAGCTGCTGCCCGAGATTGCCTTTCGCGCCTAAAATCAATATTTTCACCCCGTTAGATATTTTCTTTCTGTTTATCATTTTTCTTTTTTGTAAGTTATAAACAACCAATTCTTATATATAAATCGGCACACTAATATCTAACGGGGTTCATAAATAAAATCGATTACCGATTGATATATTGCTCTTGATAATACTTTTGATACTCGCCGCTCTTGATCTTCTTCCACCAATCCTGGTTGTTCTTATACCATTCTACGGTTCTGTCCAAGCCGGTCTTGAAATCGACCCGCGGATACCAATCCAGTTCGCGCCGCGCTTTGGCGATATCCATGGCGTAGCGGAAATCATGGCCCTTACGGTCCTCGACATATTCGATCCGGTCTTCTCCCGCGCCCAACAGATCGAGGATGCTCCTAGTGATTTCCAGATTGGAAAGTTCGTTCTCGCCCCCGAGGCAATAGGTCTCGCCGGCCCTGCCTTTCCTGATGATCGCTTCTACTCCTGCATTATGGTCATCGACATAGATCCAGTCGCGGATGTTGGAGCCGCGCCCGTAGACCGGCACCTTTTTGCCTTCCAGCAGGTTGGTGATGAACAGCGGAATCAATTTTTCCGGAAACTGGTACGGGCCGTAATTATTGGTGCAGTTGGAGATGGTTACGGGCAGCCCGTGGGTGTGGAAATACGCGCGTACCAGGTGATCGGAAGCCGCCTTGGAAGCGCTGTAAGGGCTGCGCGGGTCATAGGGCGTCGTCTCGACGAATTTTCCGTCCCCCGTTTCGAGCGAACCGAAAACTTCGTCGGTGGAGATATGATGGAAGCGGATGCCGCCATTATTTCCCGCCGCGTCCAGAAGCACCTGCGTGCCGAGTACGTTAGTTTTTAAAAAAGCGCCCGCATCCATGATGGAACGGTCTACGTGCGTCTCGGCAGCAAAATGCACGATCAGGTCAAGGCCTCGCGCCAGGTCTTCGACTAAAGCGCGGTCGCAGATATCGCCTTTGACAAACTTGTAATTTGCGTTCCCGGCCAACTCGGCCAGATTTTCCAGGTTTCCGGCGTAAGTCAACAGATCCAGGTTGACGATCGAGTCATTCGGATTTTTCGCGAGCCAGTAACGGATGAAGTTAGAGCCGATAAAACCCGCTCCGCCTGTAACTAAAAGTTTCATATCTGATAATTAATAAATTATTTGTTCGATTGAATACGGTCTGATTATGTTCAGCATAACAGGTGTGGGGGTAAAGCCGGCGCCGCCGGTTACTAATATTTTCATATTGATTTATACAAATTTTTAAATCAGCAGTCGATTTTGAACAAAACGATAGTTTTATTCCATGCTGAGTATCTTTTTCGCCGTATCGGTCATCTCGCCATCGCCGTACTTTTTGGTCGGCCAAAAAGTCGCGAGTCCGTCCGTATAATAGCGAGGGATCAGATGGACGTGGAAATGGGCGACATCGACGCCGGTCACCGCCAGCGCTACGTAGTTCGCTTCCATCGTCACTTTTATCTGCTTCATCAGTTTGTTGACGATTTTGAAGATGTATGACAGAACCTCATCCGGCGTGTCGGTCATCATATCGTAGTGGTCTTTCGGGATGACCAGCGTGTGGCCGAAATTCACCGGATTGATATCCAAAAAAGCCAGCACTCTGTCGTCTTCATAAATTTTCATCGCCGGCATTTCGCCTTTGACGATTTTGCAAAAGATACAGTTGTCTCTGCTTGTCATAAGATTATTGATTAATTACATATATTACTCGATTTTATACGGCGAATCCGCTTGTGATTCCCAGCGTATTTCATCCACTTCTTCTTTTTTATCTTCACCCTTATAAAGCTTATCCGGTAAATTTATCGAATAGGCGGGAACCTCACTAACGCACTTATAGCCATGAACCACCCCGGGCGGCACGATGACCAGGATCGGATTCTCTTTGCCAACCGGCATTTTCAGATAGTTGCCTTTTGTCGGACTATCTGCGCGGCGGTCCCAGAGATGCAGTTCGAATTCCCCCGGACCGGCAAAAACAAAACAATCCGCCTGAAACTTATGTTCATGCGGACCGCGTACTACGCCGGGATTGGTCTCGCTGACATAACACATCACCGGCCGGTAATCGGTTTCGTCGTCGCGATAAATTTCCGCGAGCCAGCCCCGTTCGTCTTTATATTGACCAAGTTTTTTGATGATTATCCCGCTTATTTCCGACATTTTTTCATCTTTAATAATTAATGTGATTATACTAATTATTAGCCAAAAAAGCAAGACATGGTTCAAGTTGAGATAAGCCAAAACTATGCCCGGCCAAATAATTTCCATCAATGAAAAAATTACGAGCGCCGCGGTCGCCGTATAAAAAACCTCCGATAAATAAGGCGTCAGTACCGCCGAATAATTTTTTTCAACTTTTGCCATAAACTTGTACCGATTAAATCCACGCGGATTTCATAGATAGCTAGACTATCCATAATCCGATCTTCGGCGCTCAGATCCGGAATGGAAATAATGAAATTATACTTATAAAATTCCCGATAAGCGTTTTTCAAGTCGAACTTCGCGCTGGCTGTCTTTCTACCGCCCGTCTCGACAGGCTGGCGGTAGCCGGCAAGAACATAATTGACGCCTCGCTTGTCCAGGTCCAGCCGACTGCTGAATTTTTGAGGTTCGGGATTAAAAAATTGATTTTTTGAAAAAGAAAACAAACTATCGCCGGAGATGATAACGTCGCTTTTTTCCGGCGCGACCCCGACCAGGCCAGCCTGATTTTCAATGACAAACTGCCGATAAGTTTCATCAAGCGACAAGACATTCCCGCCTACCTTGATTTTTTGCAGACTCCCAGGGTTTATCGTCTGGCCGATGATTTTCAAACTATCAGTATATAATTTCGGAGGCGCTTCCGCTGCGTCTGAAAGCCAGAGCCGGTTGATGAATGCCAGCTTATTCTGCCTGGTTTCGATTTTTTCGGTGACCAAATCATCGTTCGCCGTCAATTCCAGCTTATAGACCCCGCGCGCAAGCCCGGACGCCGAGATGCTGATCGGGCGCGGCGCAGAGGCGGCTCCACTATCATATGCTACGCCGTCGTCGGCCAGATCGCTTTTTGCAACTATCGTCTGGCCTTGATAGAGTTTCAAAACCGCCGGATCGGCCGTCTTGTTTTGGTTCAGGTCTCGCACCGTCAACACGAAAGCCAAGGCCTCGTCATTAATATACGTATATAGCTGAAACGTTCCGCGGATCGGGGTATCGATCGTCGTCGTAGCATCACTCGCTTGATAGCCGTTCAATTTAAAATCGAGCGGTGCTTCGTAATTATAGAAGGTAATCTCGCTTGCCGGCGGCCGCTGCGCCAAAAAATCATCGATACTGGAAAACTTCCGCGTCCGTTGCAAGAGAACCATGCCCCCTTCGCGCACTGCCGGCCATCGTTCAATCAACCGGTCAAGCGCGAGATTTTCCAACGGTTCTGTCCGGTATCGCCAAACTTTGTTATCAGAGAGCACCCCCGCTTCGATCAATGGCAGCTTATCAGAATTCTTGAAACTGACGGTTACTTTTGCCGAATCAAAAGTGCGCGGCGTCCGCAGGGCGAAATAAATCGGGTTCCCGGTAATCTTCTGCTCACCGGCCTGCGGCTCCCGCACCCGGTCTTTCGGCGTAAGCGGCTTAATAAAATAATTTTCTTGCCTAAAATCATAGGTATAACTGATATGCCCGGTCGGAACGACTGCCTGCCAAAACAACCACAGCACAAAAATTGCTAATATCAGCCACAAAATTATTCTAAATTTTTTAACAGTTATCCCCATTCAATCATTATAACAAGAGTTGAAAGCTTATTGAACTGGTGCTATACTTGGTCTAGCAAACATTTAATTATTAACAATAATCACATGGATTACCAAGCTAAAAATTATGAACAACTTTTAGGGCTGGCTGGTTTTTCCGATCAACTGCTGAACAATCATTTTACTCTTTATAAGGGATATGTTACAAATACCAACAAAATCACCGAATCCCTCTGGGCGCTCGCCAAAGAAGAAAAAACCGCCGCTCCGGAATACGCTGAGTTGAAACGCAGAGGCGGCTGGGAATGGAACGGCATGCGCCTGCACGAGCTTTACTTTGAAAATTTGACTAAAGGTGCAACTTCCCTGCCTACGGATTCAAACTTATACCAAAATATCGCAAAATTTTTCGACTCGTTCGAAAACTGGGAAAAACTATTCAAAGCGACCGGGGCTATGCGCGGCATCGGTTGGGTGGTGCTGTATCACGATAAAGATTCAGGCAATTTCTTCAACGCCTGGATTAACGAACATGATGTCGGGCATTTGACCGGTGCAGCGCCGCTATTAGTCATGGATGTCTTTGAGCATGCCTATATGCTTGATTACCAGCTGAAAAAAGCGGACTATATTGAAGCCTTTTTCAAGGCGATTAATTGGAACTCAGTTGAGGCAAGAATGTGATAATTTATCCAAAGGAGGAAGTAATGAAAAAAAAATCTACTGGTCTGGAGTTTCATGGCAGTTTTGCCGTGTATCTGCTCATTCTATTTTCCAAGGTATTTAAAGCACAGCCGGAAATGTTGGTGGACAAATGGAATCGTCTCGAACGCAAAGCCGTCCGTCGCGAGCTCAGATGAGCAAACAGGGGGGAGTTCACCCTCCCCCCAATTTTTTTCAAACAAAATATTTTATTAAAAAGCTTATTTAATAATAACTGATAAAAAATATGTTCGCCAAAGGCAGAAAAAAAGAAATAATCGTCATCTCGCTCGGCGGTTCGCTCATCGTGCCGGACGGGATCGATCATCGTTTCCTCAAAAATTTTCACCGCCTGATCCTGGCGCAGCTGCGGCTCGGCCGCCGCTTCATCCTAATCTGTGGCGGCGGTAAAACTTGCCGCGATTACCTGGGAGCGGCAAAAAAAATAATCAGATTGACGCCTGATGACGGCGATTGGCTCGGAATCCACAGCACCAGATTGAACGCGCAGCTGTTAAGGACCATCTTTTATCAAGAAGCCCATCCGGAAATTGTCAACAACCCGACCAAGAATATTTCTTTAAAAGAAAGCATCCTAGTGGCTTCAGGCTGGAAGCCGGGCTGGTCTACCGATTATTGCGCCGTGCTGCTGGCAAAAAAATATGGCGCCAAAAAAATACTGAACCTTTCCAATATCGATTACGTCTTCGACCGCGACCCGCGGACAGACAAAAATGCCAAACCGCTCGATACGGTAAGCTGGAAGAAGTACCGCGGCCTGATCCCCAAAAAATGGACCCCTGGACTCAATTCCCCGTTTGATCCGATCGCCAGCCGGGCGGCTCAAGGCTTTGGCCTGGAAACCGCGATCATCAACGGCCGCGACTTCAAAAACATCATCGCTTACCTCGCGGGCAAAAAATTCAAAGGCACGATAATCTCATAATAACATTTCAATAAAATAAAAAATACGAAACTTAGTTTCGTATTTTTTATTAATATCAGCTAAATACTAATCAGCCCTGTTTGAATTTATTGTATTCGGTCTCGATAAAAGCGGATACTTCCCGCTTGAAGCGATCAACGGAAAACTGTTCCGCGTACCGCCGGATCGTCTGCGGATCGAACTTGGCCGGGTCGAAATTTTTCAATACTTTACCGAGGTCAGCGGCCGTCTGCTCATAGAATAAGCTGCCGGTCTTGCCTTCTTGGACCGTTTCCAGCACTCCGCCCGAGCCATAAGCGATAACCGGCCTGCCGGAAGCCATCGCCTCAATCACCGTAATGCCAAAATCCTCTTCCTGCGGATGGATGAATGCCAGACACTTGCTGTAAAGCTCGGTCCTCTTTGCATCGTCCACCCGTCCGAGAAATTCGATATTCTTGGCGCCCTTGGCGAGCACCGTGAGCCGCTCATAATCCACGCCATCGCCGAATATTTTCAATTTTTTATCCGAGCCCTTGAAAGCCTCGATCACGATATCGATCCTTTTATACGGCACCAGCCGGCCGCCGATCAAAAAATAATCTTCCGGGCGCTCGGCGATTGAAAATTTATCTATCTCGACCGGAGGATAGATCACCGTCGAATCCCGCCTATAATATTTCTTGATGCGCTTGGCGACGAACTTGGAATTGGCGATGAACACGTCCACCCGGTCCGCCGCCACCCGGTCCCAGATCCTGATCTTCCGCAGCATCAGGGCGATGACTTTCTTGAAATACTTATTGTATGGCAGTTCCTGGATATACTGATGGGTATCGCTCCAAAGATATCTGGTCGGCGTGTGGCAATAGCAGATATGCAATGTGTTGGTCGAGGTGATTACCCCCTTGGCGAAGGCGCTAGCATCCGATAATACCAGGTCAAAGCCGCGCAGGTCAAAAAATTCGACCGCCATTGACATGAACGGCATATACCATTTGTAGTGCTTGACCCCTCCCGGCATGCGTTGGATGATCGAGGTGTCGATCCGGCGATTCTTGAAATATTTGTCGGCATTCTTCTGGTCATATAACAAGGTGTAGATCGGCGCGTCTGTAAACATATCAGCAAAAACCTTCAGCACTTTTTCAGCGCCGCCGTCCTGAGCCAGATGATCATGTATTAATGCTACTTTCATATTTGAATTAATGTTAGTTTGAAAAGGCAGAACTGTAAATCGATTCGTTCTGCCTTGTGGGTTCAGGCGGGCGGCTTGCCGGGCTGGAAAATCCGCTCGATGGTCTGAACACGTATTGCCCCTAAATCGATAGGTGGCAAATCGCTGAGCCACTTGCGGCATTCGCTATTAGCACAAGTTCGCCTCATGAAGTCTCGCTTTGTTTCTGGATCAGTCATGATTTCATCCACAGTCTTCAGATGAAGGCACGCTCCCGTTGCGCCGAGCACCTCTTTTGTCCCCGTCTCTTCCAAGGTCGCCTCCTTTTAATTTTTACTCCGCCTTCCGATTGCGGAACACCGCCAGCGGCGTACGCAAAAGAATCGAAAGATCAAGCAATAAAGACCAATTCTCTATATAATACGAATCCAACTTGACTTCATCTTCAAAGGTCAGATCGCTCCGGCCGGACACTTGAGCCAAGCCCGTTATCCCTGGCTTGATGGTCAAGACCTTCTTGTGCGATTGTTCATACTTGGCAACCTCTTCGGGCAGATGCGGGCGCGGGCCGACCAGGCTCATGTCGCCGCGAAAAACCAGGAACAGTTCCACCAGTTCATCGATGCTCCAGCGCCGGATGAACCGGCCGACCCGGGTGATCCGCGGGTCATCTTTTATCTTGACCATCGGTCCGTCAGTACGCAGATTGCGATCAGCCAGATCGGTGTAACGCAGACTGTCGGTACCGGGGCGCATGGAACGGAATTTAAAATAACGAAATAGTTTTCCGCCCTGCCCCACGCGATGCACCGGGCTGCCGTCATCCCGCTCGCTGAAAAAAACCGGGCCCTTGGAATCAAGCTTGATCACCAGGGCCGTCAACAGGGTGATCGGGCTGGTAACGATAATCAGCGCCCCGGCGCCGATTATGTCGAAAAATCTTTTGCTGATCCGACCCCAGCCGTCAAGCGGTGTTTTTTTCACTTCCACCACCGGCAAGCCGGCCACCTCGCTTACCTCCGTTTTCAGCACTTTCGCGTCGAGCAGGTCGGCCACATATTTGAAGGTCAGATGATGTTCGTCGGCAAAGTCGTATAAGCGCAGTACTTCAGCCTTACTGAAATTAGGATCCGCCTGTATCACTTCGTCGATGTCTTTTATCTTCAAGAGTTCTGACAATTCCTGCGCGCTTTCGCTGCCGAAATCCCGATATCGCTTGACGATTTCCAGGCCATATTCTTTGTGGCTGGCGAATTTGCCCACCAGGATGTCTGCCGATTTGCTCGCGCCGACCAGCACCACTTTGCGCGTACCGATATCATAATGATATAGGATCCGCTGAAGCCAACGGACCAGCGAACGCGCGATTATTACGTAAAGGATCGCCAACAGCCAAGCGGCTAACACGATAAAACGGGATGAAAATAATTCCCGGAAGACGAAAATCAGGATCACCACCAGGACCAGGCCGGTGGAACAGGCCTCGACGATACGATAAATTTCCGTGACCAGATTCTGCTGCCCCTTGATCCGATACAGGCCGGAGATGGCGAATATCACCAACCAAGCGATCGCCAGCAGGATCAATATTTTCAGATAGTCGGAAAATGGCAAATTAAAAATTACCGGCCGGATTTCGGTGGTAATTTTGGCAAAACGTATATAATAGGCGGAGATGCCGGCCAGGATCAACATCAAAAAATCAAGCGGCACCAGAAGAAATGAAAAAAACAATTCGACTCGTTTCATTCTTAATTTTTCTTTTAAAACACATTAATCTCAAGGCAAGCTATAAGCCGGATTCTGTCCCCGCTTTCTTATTGTGAAGGCGGAGGGCGATTATCTATCTTGACCTGCCGTTGCCGGCAAGTTCATGCGAGCCACTTTTCTCCAGCCCTTTACTGATAAAGGACTGGGTTTGCTCTTGCTCCAGATGGGGTTTACCACGCGTCCCGTTCACACGAGCGCGAATCCCGTAGACTTAGTCAATTGGATATCCTGTTCGACTAAACCACCGGAACACTTTTCACCTTTGATCGCAACGCGATCACCATGAGCGAGAGGTTGTACCTCGAGTCGAATGGTCACGAGATCCTTCGACTCCGCTTGCGCTACGCTCAGGATAATTGCTTCGCAATTAGTATCGTCTCTGTGGCACTTTCCGTAGGATTTCTCCCCGTCGCCGTTAGCGACCATCATTTTGTGGAAATTATTTTCCTTTTGGAGTCCGGACTTTCCTCCCGGCCCTTTATTGATAAAGAGCCGGGCAATCACCTGCTTGCCTTGAGATTGACGTGTTTTAAAGTTCATTTTAATGCTCTTACCTTAACATAAAGTGCCCTATAAGTCAACAAAAAAGGGCTGCATCAGCAACCCTTCGACGAACCATAATTATTACAAAGAACGAAAAGACTTGGCAGAAGCGTGGCGATGCACGGGTATCCGGCAAGGAGAGAACCGAATACTTTGCAGTATCCCTGAAGGTGGGATTCTTCACCGTTAAGCCACACCCCGGTTTTCGGCGTAAAACAGAACGTGTGGAGCGAGAAAAGAGGCTGATCGAGGAAAGGCTCAAGCCCCAACCAGAGCACGGTTCTACGCTACGCCCCTGCCAAGATTGATTCTGTGGATCCGACAGGGCTCGAACCTGTGACCTCGCTGATGTGAACGGCGCGCTCTAACCAACTGAGCTACGAATCCAACTATTTTATTATTTATTATCTAATGCCAGATTCACCAATTTATCCGCGTCGGCGTTCAGTTCCCGCCGGATATGTTTAAATGTAACTTTTTTGAACCCGACCGTCAAATTATGAATTCGCAAAAATAAAGATGCCAAACCATCATTTTTTACTTTATACTCCCGTTTCAATTGTTTGACAACCAGCTCACTATCTAGAAAAAATTCCAACTCGCTTGCGCCCAAGGTTTTGGCTTTTTCTAAAGCCGCGATCACTGCGCGATATTCCGCCTGGTTGTTGGTCGTCTCGCCGATGCATTGCGAAATCTCCGAAACGATTTTACCGCTTTCGTCTTTCAAGACTGCACCGATAGCCGCCGGCCCCGGATTGCCCCGCGCGCCGCCGTCTGTGTAGATGATTAATTTATCATAACTCATATCATATCAATAAATGCAGCGGGGATTCGTCAAGAAAAGCGTCGCGGAAACCGAGCGGGCATGGCTCTCGACTTAAAGTCGAGAGAGCGAGGTTGAGCGCGAGCGGCAATCTCGTGGCTGGGCGAGATTGACCGCGTCTTTTATTGATGAATCCCCGCTGCATTAGTGTGTTTAAACTATAGAAAGGTCTACAATCTTCAATTGTACTTCCCTCTTCCCATTAAATTCATTTATTTCCGGATAAAAGACTAAATCAATCTTATCACCAATCCGCAAATCAGGCCACTTGCCGGATTGCCCGAAACCGAGCGCGCTTTTTACCCCCGCCTGTCCGTTTTTGACGCGCAACTTCAGGTGGCGGCCGTCTGAACCCAGATTTATCATATCGACTACCGCCAGATTACGGCAGAGGATTTTCGGCCGTGGGTTTTCCTCGCCGAATGGCGCGAATCGATCGATGGTTTCAATCAGCTGGTCATCAACTTCCGAAAAATCGATCTCCGCATCGACTGACACTTCTCGGCGCAGATCCAGACCAGACAACGCCTCGTTGGCCGAGGCTTTTATATCCTTGATAAATTGCTCCAAATTCTCTTTGTTTGCAATGCTAAAACCGCAAGCCGCTGCATGACCGCCGTAACGCGCCAGGGTTTGATGGATTTTTTCAACCGCCACCATCAAATTAAATTCAGGAATACTTCTGCCGGAACCTTTCATCTCAGAATCAGCGCTAGTAATGACAATCACCGGCAGATAATATTTTTCCATCAGACGGCCGGCAGCCAGACCGATTATCCCCTCGTTCCACTGTTCACTTCCGCCATTAATACTTGGGCTTACCGCAACAATAATTTTATCAGCGAAGCCCTTGACCAGCGTAGATTCAATTTGTTCGACGATTAATTCAGTTTCGCGCTGGCGGTCGAAATTTTTCCCGCTTAAATCACGCGCCAGCTGCTCGGCTTCAGCTTTGTCTTTAGTCACAATCAATTCGAAAGCCGTATTGGCGTGGTCCATCCGACCGGCGGCGTTGAGCCTCGGTGCCAGCTGAAAGCCGATATTCCACGAATCCAGCAGTTTGCCGTTATTTATTTTTGCCGCCTTGATCAGTTCCAATATTCCGAGTCGTTTAGTCTTGTTCAAGATTTCCAAACCCTTTTTGACCAGCAGCCGATTCTCCCCGAGAAGTTTCACGCAATCAGCCACGGTGCCGATAGCGACCAGATCCAGATTACGCTCCTCCAATTTTATCTTGTCTTCAGCCGATAAGCTTGAACTGCGGATCAGCGCCGTCGCCAATTTGCAAGCAACGCCAACGCCAGCCAGATATTTAAATGGATAATTATCTGACGCTACGATCGGATCAATCACCAGGCAATCGGGCATTTCACTTTCTTCATTCGGCGCGAGATGATGATCAGTCACGACTACCTCCAGACCGAGCGACTTGGCATATGCCACCTCAGCCTTGCCCCTGATGCCGTTATCCACGGTAATCAATAATTTTGTTCCCGCGTCAAATATTTCTTTGATTGCCTCGCTGTTCAAGCCGTACCCCTCGCTCACCCGATCCGGTATATAGACGCCCACTTCCGCCCTCAACGTTCTTAAAGTCTCAAGCATCAGTGCAGTCGAAGTGACGCCGTCCGCATCATAATCGCCATAGACGGTGATTTTTTCACCTGCCTTGATCTTTGCGATGATCAGATCGACTGCCGCGCGCATATTTTTGAAAAGGAACGGATCGTGACTGTCTTTTCCATAGTCAGCATTCAAGAATTCTTCGATCTCTATCTCTTCAATAAGGCCGCGATTTTTCAGGAGTTGTAAAGTCAGCCGGTCGTATTGCGGAAATTGCTCGATAAATTTATCTTCAATTGTAGCTGATATTAGCCAGTTTTTTGCCATAAATTCTTCATCAGACCTTATCGTCTTGACAATAATGGTATGTTGTATGATAATTCGATGATTAACCTATATATCTATATATCCAAACTAGGGGGTGAAGTATGGCCGTACTGAGGGAGGGGTTAGTGCTCTTTTGCAAAAAATGCAACATCGACCGCCATGATTATTTCAACCTGGGAATACGTGGTTTACGAGACGAGATTCATTTCTGCTCGGTATGTGGCGGACCGCTCGAGTTCGGCTACTTGATCGAAAAGAAATACTGCATTAAAGAACCGGAAAAGCACGACAAATTTATTGTGACCACCGGAATACAGGAGATTTCCCGGCAAAAATATTGTCCGGGTTGTGGAACAGAACTGACGTGCACCCTCCGTTTCACGGTATCACCGAACAGGCCCGCAGCCTGAACCGCGATCGCCGATTCAGCCCCGCTCAAATCAACACGAGCGGGGTTTTTCATTCCTCAAATCAGATTTAAAATAACGCGCCGACGGTCCAGATGACCATGGAAAAAATGACCATCACACTGACGATGGCCCAAAAGATCCTGCTTCGTTTACTTCGTTTGGCTTGGAACATAGAATTGAAATTATCAATTTACAGTTTTCAATTTTCAATAAATTTTCAATGCTTTAATTTTCAATTGGAATATCAGTGAACTTATGTAATTGCAAATTGAAAATTGATTAATTGATTGAAAATTGATAATTGCAAAATTGAAAATTGATGACGTTTTTATTGAAGATATATTATTTAAGAATTAACGTTTTAATATTTTGACAAAGGTATCACTTGGGATCTCCACGCTTCCCTTGCCCGCCGCCATCATTTTCTTTTTTCCCTTCTTCTGCTTTTCCAGCAACTTTCTTTTACGCGTCACATCGCCGCCATATAACTTGGCGGTCACATCTTTGCGCAGAGCCGAGATCCGCTCAGCCGCGATGACTTTGCCGCCGATCGCCGCCTGAATCTTGATCACAAACATCTGCTTGGGCAGATTATCTTTCAGCACGCTAACCACTTCCTTGCCCCGCCGGAAGGCCTCATCTTTGTAAACGATGGATGACAGCGCCTCCACAATCTCTTCGGCCACCAAAATATCCATCTTCACCACATCGGCTCTTCGATGATCCAAGTATTCGTAATTGATAGAACCGTAGCCGGAACTCAAACTTTTTAATTTATCATAGTAATCGGTCAAAATCGCGGCCAGCGGTATCTCATAATGCAGCAACGCGCGCGCCTCGTCCAGATACTCGGTATTTTTATAAACTCCGCGCTTTTCCTGACTATAATTCATAATGGCACCGAGATACTCTTTCGGCGTGACGATATCCAATTTCACCCAGGGCTCCAGAATCTCCGCGGATTCGGACGGGTTCGGCAGCATCTGCGGACTGCGCGCCACCAACTCTTCCCCGTTGGTTTTTTTCACCTGATAAGAGACGCTCGGAATAGTGACGATCAGTTCGATATTATGTTCGCGCCTCAACCGCTCCTGAAAAATCTCCAGATGAAGCAAGCCCAAGAATCCGCAGCGAAAACCGAAACCTAAAGCTTGAGACTGCTCTGGTTCGTAGGCCAGTGCCGCATCGTTTAATTTCAATTTCGCGATCGCCTCGCGCAACTGCTGATACTCGTTACCTTCTTTCGGGAAAATACCGGCATAAACCATCGGCCTGACCTCGTTGTAGCCCTTCAGCGGCTCAACATTTTCTGAATGTTCGAGAACTACCGTGTCGCCTACCCGGCATTCGCTCACGTCTTTGAAGCTGGTGACGATATAGCCGATTTCGCCGACTGCCAAATGTCCCGTTGAAAAATAATCCGGTTTGAAAATGCCGACATCGATCGCCTCGCTCTTGGCCCCGGTGGCAAAAAGCCTGATGCGATTTCCTTTCTTCAATTCTCCGTCTACCACACGAATGTAGGCGACTACGCCGCGATATTCATCATAATTTGAATCAAAAATCAAAGCCCGAAATTTTTTCTCGTTGCCGCCAGATGGCGGAGGAACGCGTTCGATTACCGCTTGTAAAATTTCCGGCACGCCGGCACCGGTCTTGCCCGAGGCGGTCAGAATTTCTTCCTCTTTGCAGCCGAGCAACTTGATTATCTCCCGCTTGGTTCCGGGCACGTCTGCCGCGGGCAGATCAATCTTATTTACCACCGGAATAATCACCAGATTCTGCTCGATTGCCAGATACAGATTCGCGATGGTCTGCGCCTGGATACCTTGCGAAGCATCAACCAACAGCACCGCGCCCTCTACCGCCGCCAGACTGCGTGAAACCTCATAGGTGAAATCGACATGCCCGGGAGTATCGATCAGATTCAAAGTGTACTTTGAATCTGCAAACTCTAAATCCAAAGCACTAAATTCTAAACTTTCAGTTGCTAGTTTTGAATTTGCAACATTTGAATTTTGGATTTGTTTAGTATTTAGGGTTTTGGATTTTGAATTTTTGTACTCATAGTTCATAGTGACCGGAGCCAGCTTGATAGTTATGCCGCGCTCGCGCTCCAGATCCATCTTATCCAACACCTGTTCTTTCATCTTACGCTTCTCCACCGTCCCGGTAACCTCAAGCATCCGGTCAGCCAAGGTGGACTTACCATGATCGATGTGTGCCACTATACAAAAATTTCTGATATTAGCCATAAATAATAAAAAAGATTGCCGTAAAGCAACTGTAATTCCAGCTTTATTGTACTAAATAGTTAGCTTCCAGTCAATCAATTATTTCAAAAAAAAAAAATAAAATCATTCCCGCGACAGCGGGACTCCATCAATGAAAATTAAAAATTGAAAATTCCTGCCTGCCGGCAGGCAGGGAAAATTCCCGCACCAGCGGGGCTATATACCGCGCGCCTCGATATGATCTTCGGCTTTGGCCTTGACAAACGGCAGACGGCGGCGCAAGCCATTGAAAAAGTTATAAAATTCTTCACTTTTGAGCACTGCGCAGACTGCGAAATAAACCGCCAGGCCTAATATGCCTGCGACCGCGCCCTGGGCAAAAACACCCCACAGTCTGGTCATATCGATGAACGGCCAGACCACCGATTTCATCTGCTGGGCGGCCAACCCGGCGGCCAACCCGGCGGCGGAAAACTTGGCGACTGATACGATAATTTTTTCCTCATCCAGGCCGCCCAAATCCATCCGCAGAACCAGCCAGAGTAAGATAAAATTGACGATATTAGCGACCGAAAAAGCGAGCGCCAGACCCGCCACACCCATAGTCTTTGACAGCCAGAGCGCCAGCATGATATCCACCACGACTGAAACCATGCCGATATAAAACGGGGTGCGGGAATTTTCCCGCGCGTAAAACATGCGGGTCAAGAGCGGAATCGAAGCCTGCGCAAAAAGCGAAATCGTAAAAAATCCAAGCGTGCGTATGGTCAGGATGGTGTCCTCCCAGTTGAACTGTCCGGTACCGAGCACTACGCGGACAATTTGTGCGCGCAAGACTAAGAGCAAAACTGTCATCGGCACGATGAAAAATAAAATTTGCCGCAAGGTGGAAGAAAAATGTTCAATGAATTTTTTTTGATTATGAACATTCGCGGCCAAAGTCGGAAAAACCGCGACGGCGAATGAAATGCCGAAGACGCCGACCGCGAATGATTGCAGATTGTTGGCAAAATTAAAAATCGCCAGAGAGCCGGCAAGCAAAGTAGTAGCAATAGAAGTAGCGACTGATAAATCAATCTGAGCGATCGCTAGACTCATAGTGCGCGGCACCATCAGCCGGCTAAGCCGGCGCAGATAAACATCCTTAAAGTCAAAAATCAGGCGCCAGCGGAAACCAAGCTGTATCGCAGCCGGCAGCTGAATCAACATGTGAATCCCTGCACCGAGTACTACGCCCCAGGCTAAGCCGGCGACGCCCCACCTCGGGACAAAATACAACGCACCGATGATTATCCCGAGGTTGTACATGATCGGCGCAAGCGAATAGACAAAAAACCTCCTGAATGATTGCAACATCCCGCCCAGAATGCTTGAGATGCCTAAGAAAAAAGGCGAGAGAAACATGATCCTGGTCAACTCGATGGTCAAAGCCTGTTTTTCCGGTCCAAAGCCCGGCGCAATCACCACCATCAGCTGCTTGGTAAAAATCATCGCTAGCGCCGAGATGATGATCAAGCCGAAACCCAAAGCAGAAATGACTAAATTTGAAAAATGCCAAGCCTGCTCGTTGCTTTCACCGGCCTTTTCTGATTTCAGGAGATTGGTAAAAATCGGAATAAAACCGGCCGATAATGCTCCGAGAACCAACAAGTTAAAAATCAGATCCGGAATACGGAAAGCGGCATAATAGATATCGAGGGTGTCGCTTGCGCCAAACTCGCCCGCCAGGATACGGTCGCGAAAAATCCCGAGTATCCGGGAAAGTAATGAAGAAACGGCCACCAAAAAAGCGGCCGCGGTCACGCTATTGGTTTGCGCGTTAAATAAATTCTTTATCTTTTTTATCGGCATCTAATAAAAATAGTTCTGTAGGGGCTAAACCCCTCCAGGATTGGAGGGGTTTAGCCCCTACAGAATCTCTAGATCAAACGATAATCCTGATGTCCGCGGCAATCACCCCGTCAGCCGTCAGAAACAACGGATTCAGATCAAGTTCGATTATTTGGGTCTCTTTCAAAGCCAACTTCTGCAACTTCAAGATGGTTTCGACGAGCGCATCAATATCGAATCTACGGCCGCGCGCGCCGGCGAGGATCGGGTAACACTTCAAGCGTTTCAACATTTCCAGCACCCGTGTCTCATCCAGATCGTCGACCTCCGTCGCGATGTCTTTGAAAATTTCGGCATAGATCCCGCCGAGACCCACCATTATGATCGGCCCGAACGACTCGTCCCGGCGGAAGCCGAGTATCAATTCCAATCCGCCGTGCAACATCGGTTGGCTGACGCAGTAGTTGGTCTGTTCCCGGAGCAAATCCTGAAAATTATTTAAGGCTATATTGGCCTGTACGCTATTTTTTAAATTCAGAGCGACTGCCTGCCGCTCGGTCTTGTGTACCAGTTTTTTTCCGACCACTTTGAGCGCGCAAGGGTAATGCAGTCCGGCGAGGTCGACCGGTCCGTCCACTTTTTCGGTCGGAGCAATTCTGATGTCATACTTTTCCAAAAGCGCGAACGATTCCAGATAATCTAGCTGTTCCCTCCTCTCACGCAATTTCACGATGCGCCCGGCGCGGTAGGGCTTGATCTTAACAGCGGCGAGACGGTTCTGTATCAATTTCGTCATTACCGTCACCGCGCGTTCAGGATAAGAAAAATTCGGGATGCCGGCGGCGGTCATGGTTCTTACCGCACAAGCGAGCGAGCTGCCACCGATGAAACTGGCGCAGACCAGCTTATCTTTATATTTTTTTGCCGCCGAGATGATCGCTTCCGCGGTAGCCTCGATCTCAGTAACCGTCTGCGGCGTCAGGATCACCAATAAGCTGCTGCAACGTTCGTCTGACAGTACTGCTTCAAGTGCTATCCGGTACCGTTCGGCGGTAGCGTCGCCGATCAGATCAAGCGGATTCTGCGGACGTACCGAGGCCGGTAGATCGCGCCGCAGACTCAGAACCGTCTGTTTGGAAAGTTCAGCCAGCGGCAGACCGGACCTAGCCGCGGCATCGGTCGCCAGGACCAGGGGTCCGCCGGCGTTGGAAATGATGCACAATTCGCCGGTCTTGAATTTGAAATCTCTTTGCGCCAGCGTCATCAGGTCGAACATCTCTTCCGGATTATCGAGGATGATCGCTCCGGCTCGCCGCAATCCGGCGATGACCGCTTCGTTTGAACCGGCGAGCGCACCGGTATGCGAGAGTGCGGCCTTGGCTCCGGCAACTGTCCGTCCAGACTTGAGTACCGCGACCGGCTTGATCTTTGTCAAGCGCGATACGGCCGCCATGAACCTTTCTCCGTGGTTGATATTCTCCAAATAGGCAGCGACCAGTTTCGTCGTGCTGTCTTTCTCGAAAAATTCAAAAAAATCATTTTCATCGAGCACCGCCTTGTTGCCTAGGCTCACAAATTTCGAAAACCCGAACGGCTGACTTTCCGCCCAATCGAGCGCCGCACTGCCGAGCGCTCCGGACTGCGACAGCAGCGCCACCGGACCCGGCTTAAATTTTGATCTGGCGAAAGTCAGATTCAATTTCGCACGCGAATTGATGAATCCGAGGCAGTTCGGCCCCAAAATATTCAACCCTTGTTCAGCCGCCAGACGCTTCAATTCCGCCTCCCTCTCTTTCCCCGCTTCGTCCGTCTCCGCGAAGCCGGCGCTCACAATGATGATATTTTTGATCGCTGCCGCCGCGCAATCATTCACCGCCCCGATTACGGCCGGTGCCGGAATGACGATCAATGCCAGATCGACTTTACTCCTGATCGCCTTGACGGACGGATACGCCGCCAGGCCGAGGATCTTTTTTTCCTTAAGGTTGACCGGATAAATCTTCCCTCGGTAGCCGCCATCTTTTAGATTCGAAAGTATCTGGAACCCGAGTTTAGCCGGTTCGTTTGAGGCGCCTATTATCGCGACAGATCTTGGATTTAAGAATGAAGTTAATGACATGGTTAGGTCGTTATTTCAACTTGGGATGTATTAATGTAAAAATTAAAAATCAAAGTGTAAAATGACAATGTAAAATTACAAATTTTAAATACATTTTTATACTTGCATTAAATTAAATTTTTACATTTTGAAATGTCATTTTGATATTTACATTTTGATTTTTAAATTTAATTCAACGAGAGCTTGTTTATTAAAAAATACGCATCTAGCCTATCAAAGTAATTCCTTCCGTGTAAGTAAACCCGTCTGCGCGCCATACTTCTCCACCACCGAAGATGAATTCCTGGCCGCCAGTTTCAGGGCCGGTTTGATCTTCCCACCGAAAAGCTCCAGTCCGCCGACAAAGGTCGAACCGAAGGCATCACCGACCCCGATGGTATTGATATATCTTTTCGCTTTGACGACCGGCTGGCGATAGAACTTTTTTCCGTCATACGCGAGCGCGCCGGCTTCGCCCATGGTGATTACCACCAACTTCGGTCCCCAGCCGCTGATGGCCTTAGCCAGCGACCGGTGATTGTCGAAAAAACTTTTTGTCTTTCGTTGATAGGCCGGATCGGAAAATACTAGCGCCCGCGCCTCCGACTCGTTGACCATCAACATTTCCGTCCTGGCAAGAAACGGAGCAAAGGTTTTTATCCCGGCCGCGATCTGCGAGCCGCCGGGGTTCCAGGCAATCTTTACCCCTCTGACCGAAAATATTTTCTTGAGCACCGGCTGCCAGTGGCCTGACAGCGATGTCAGGTACAGCCAAGCCGCTCTTTTCAGCCGGCGCTGGTCTATCTGATGTATGTGCAATTTTTCGTTCGCGCCGCGCACCGGAAAAAAAATATGCTCATTGTCACGGCCTACGATGCCCGGAGAAAAACCGCTCTCCTCATTCTTGACCACTTCGACAAAACCCGTGTCCACGCCTTCTTTACGCAGATTTTTGATGATTTTCCTGCCCCGGTCGTCGTCCCCGAGAGCCGCCAGAATCGCGACCCTGAATCCCAGACGCGAAAGCGCCACCGCAGTATTATCCGCGCCGCCGCCGGGCGTACTCAAAAATTTTTTCACCTTGATCTTCGCGCCATATTCAAACCCGAGCATCTTCTGCCTGACCACGTCTTTGGTATTTTTCACCAGCACGCCCTCATCGGTAAAAATAGACAGATCCTCGCAAGCGCCGCCGATGGTGATGAAATCGTAATACATGAAATTTGTAATTTGTAATTGGTAATTTAACTTTAATATTATAACATATTTTGTGAACAAAAAAAAGCGTTTAGCTATAAAACGCCTTTTTTATCATTGTATTTCCAAATTCACAAATTAACAAATTCACCAATTTACAAATCATTACCTCTTCGCCCCTGAATAGGCTATAGCCCTGACTATATCCTCCGCCTTCGCTCCCTCCTTCGCTAAAGCTACGGAGGGCGAGAAAGCTTCGGCGGACAAGCAGTCTATCGTTTTGCTCCTGAGTAAGCAATCGCCCTGACAATGTCCCAATCGTTAGCTTTTGCTGGTGCGCGCTTAAAGATATATCTAAAGCTCTTGATCGCCGCTGCTTCGCTCGCCATATTCCGTTTGGACGGACGCAAGCCATAGGCGATGACTCTTATCGCGTTATCCTCATATTTGTTAGTCGCGCGTTTGGGCGCGTGCAGATATATTTTTTTGAAAACTATTTCTGCCGCAGCCTCGGCTTTCAGATTGGTCTGTTTCGGCCAGCGGCCGTTGCCGATTTTCACCACATCCTGCCAATCCTCAACCGTACGCGACAAACGTCCGAAAGCGGCAACGAAGGAGCCGACCGAGCCGCCGCGCTCGCCCGCACCAAGAACCCTGGTATTTGGCGTGCCGATATGGATAAAATATGCTAAAGCTTTTTTTTGCTGATCGTTATATGTTCCGCTAACTTGAGCCATGATTTTTTTATAAATTTCCTGAGTTACGGAATCAAGCGCTACAAATTCATTGCGGTCAAAAATTTGATGTGCTTCGGCCAGACTGATTGTATCAACCACCGCTCCCGGAGCGTCGGCCAAACCGGTATTTCCTGTACTCGAGGTGGTTTGATCGCCGCTGCCGGTCGTCGTAATCGTGCTAGTGGCAGCGGCAATAATCTGCCCCACGCCCGGCTGAACTGTCAGAGTGGTCGCGGAAGAATAATTCGGAATATTATCGAAGGAATAAATCGCGTAACAATATTTCATGTTGTTATTCAGCCCGATTTCCGCCCTTTCAATCGCTTTGCCCCGATACACTTCTTTCGCTTTAGTGTCATTATAAGCGGACGGACAGACCGGGGTGGAAAGCGATTCGGTGCGCAAAATCAGCACGCCGCCGAAATCGCTGTCGGTCGGATTGGTCCAGGAAAGCATCAGCTGGCTGTCGGTCGGGGCCGCCTTGAAATTCGTCGGACGCGCCGGCGCAATCGTATCGGCCGGCGTGATCGTTCCGCCGCCGCCACCTCCTCCGCCTCCAGAGGGCGGCGTTACGGGCGCTGCCGAGGTTGTCGCCGAAGAAGTGGCGAAGCTCTCCGACTGATTGCCGGCATTATCATACGCGAAGATATAATAAGTATAGCCGGTCGAGGCAGACAGGCCGGTGTCGCTCCAGCTGGTGCTAGTCGAGGCGATGGTGGCGACCGGAGCGGAAGAGGTGCTGCTCCGGTAGATCTTATAACCGGCCAAGCCGGAATTGCCCGTATCCGTAGCGGCCGGCCAAGTCAGATTGATCTGCGAGGCGGAAGCGGCCGAGGCGGACGCGGGCGTGGAGGTCGGAATTACCGGCACACTCGTATCCAAATACACCGTAATGGTGTCGGTTGCGGTATTATTCAAGCTGTCGCGTGCGGCCACGGTCAGGGTGGTAGTGGCGCCCGCAAGAGTAATGCCGGTAATCGACCAGCTGGAAGTGCCGGTGGTCGTGCCGCTGCCGCCGGAGAGAGAGATAGCCGTAACGGCCACATTGTCGGTAGAAGTGCCGCTTAAATTTACCAATGAGCTGGAAGCGTAATAAGTGACGGTTGAAGTCGGCGAGCTAATGGTGATGACCGGCGCCTGATTATCAAAAGTTATAGTCAGGGTATCGGTCGCGGTGTTGCCGAAGCTGTCGCTGGCCGTCACGGTAACTAAATTGCTGCCGATTTGTAAATTAAGTAAAGCGCCGCTTACTGACCAGCTGGAGGTGCCGGTGGTCGTGCCGGATCCGCCCAAACTGTTTGACCAGATAACACTTGAAACGCCATTGGCATCGCTCGCCGTACCGCCTAAAGTAAACGAAGTTGAGGAGGCACTGGCGGTGGCTGCAGCGGTCGGCGCGGTGATCGTCACGGCCGGTGCGGTATTATCAAAAGTAACTGTCAGAGTACCGGTTGCGGTGTTACCGGCGCCGTCTCGGACTACGATCGAAATTACATTGCTGCCGGTGAGCAGGCTGATGCCGCTCGCCGTCCAGGTACTGGTGCCGACCGCCGTGCCGGTCGCGGTCGAGCCGTTTACGCGCGACCAGGTTATGGAAGTTACTGCCAGATTATCGGTCGAGGTGCCGGTTAGCGTGATTGGTGTTGAAGATGAATTATATGTCGCTCCGGTTGTCGGCGTCAGGATGGTGACTGACGGCGAGGTAGTGTCGCTGAGAGTGGTGCCGCTGGTCGTAGCGAAGCCGGAAGGATTGCCGGCTGAATCGACTGCTTTTACAAAATAGTTATACGTTGTGCTTGCCGACAAGCCGCTATCGCCATATGATGCGGATGAGGTGGTGGCGATGAGGGTGCTGGTGCTGTTTCGATAGATATAATAAAGGGGGGCGCCATTCGCGTCAGTGGAACTCGCCCAACTCAAATCTATGGTCGAGACGGAAGTCGCGGAGGCGATAAAACTGCCGGGCGTGGTAGGCGGTGTAAAATCCTGTACCGTGACGCTGCCATTCTGCCAAGTGCCGTTTTGATATGAACAGGAGCTACCGCTTACCGCCACGAAGCAAAGCGTAGTAAAACCATTCGGAAAAGTTAAGGCGGTGGAGCTGGAGGTGGTTCCGATGCCGGTAAGAGACAGGAAATTCAGCGTTACAATAGTTGAGGTGCTGGTGGTGGATACGCCGATGTCCGGATTAAAACGGCTGAAACTGACAATCAAATCACCCGCCGGATTAACTGCAGTCAACAACGACGGATTGACCGTCGCGCCGCCGAGGAGCATGCTACCGGTAGTGCTCGCGCCGGTAAACTCTATCAAGCCGGGATCGAATAATAGATCAAAACCCACCCCAAAAAGATCAGTTGTCGAATCTACGCTCAAAACGGCTGAGAACGCCTCACCTGGCGCTACTGTTTGTGAATTGGGGCTGAGGGTAAAATAGTTTGCCGCCAAAACTGTTACCGGCAGAAAGAAAATAGCTAATATTAAATAAAATAGCTTTTTTTTAAAAATATACTTATACCCACTCTTTTCCATTGACATTATTTAGATATTATGCTAATATAAAGAGTTAAACAATAGATTATAATCTAATATTATATATTTGTCAATATCTATTTATTCAAAAAACAGCGCTGCCAGGCACTTATACTATTACTATATTACAAGCAATAATAATATAAGTTACGGATAATTGAATAATTTGCTGCGACCTAGTAAGATAATATAATATAAAGCCGTCCTTTACAACTACCGAAAAAATACAAATTGAATAAAGAGGAGACTGCCATGAGCGCGGAAAAAGGTTTGAGAAAAGTCATGATGCTGATTGCCCTGTTATCCCCGATACTTCTCGCGTGTGGCGGTGGCGGTGGCGGTTCATCCAGTCCTGCCAACCAGACCGCTCCGCCCCCGGTCACGGATCCAGCGACGGAAGCTCCCTTCCCGATTTTCTTCGAACAGCTCGAAAGGGATGGTTATGCCGTTCGGCATCTCTGGCCGGCCGGAGAACGCTACCCCGCAGCCCCGGCGAAACGCGCCGAAGGCAACAAGATCATCGTCAGGATCACCAACCATTACGGCGACATCTACGAGGTGTCCGTGTCGAGCAGGGTTCGCCTCGCGGTCGGAGGAGAGTCTCACTATTATCTCACTGCCGGTACTCTGGCGGTAGATACTGCTCCTTGGGTGTCGACCCGCGACCGGGCTCCCGCCACCGAATCGGTGTCCGAGGCGGAAAACCTTGATCTTGCCGACTATAGTTCTTATGGCATGATCGAGCTGCGCTTCGAACGAAACGGAGCTCAGACAACGAACCCAGACGGATACTTGTGCTACAACTTCCGTCTGACGATTCGTCCGGCAGATTTGCCGACAGCCTCCCTGGTGCTGTTCAGCCAGGGGCATTGAAGCCAATTGAAAACCCCCGGGTCCTTTACGGATCCCGGGGGTCTTTTTTTATCTCGTGGTTCGATTCCCGAGCAACGGAGCTGTATCCAGCTCGTCCTCGGGACCGATCCGTCCGTCCCCGCTTCTATCGGCCTTTTGCTCAAGCGTGTGCACCGGCACGATAAATTCGGAGTCTGTTCCGCATTGCGGGACATCCTGGCGGGGAGACAGCCCGAATTCGGACAAGTACCTGCCGAAAAGCGGATCCAGGACGGAAAAGGTGTGGGCGAAATCCACCCGGCAGGTGTTGATATCCTGACAATCGATTGCGCCGGGCAGAAAAAACGCTTTTTCCGACCAACCAAGAACGGCGCCATTGTCGGCATAACCGACGACTTGTATGAACACGCCGTTGTTGATATTGCCGCCATCCGAGAAACAGAATGAGCGCCTGGTGCCCTGATAAACCATAGCACCGGTCATGACGTTGTCATACGAATTCGCCTTGTAATACGCCCGGTAATAGGCCGGATTGGTCGAGGCATCGCGCGGCGCTGAAAATGATACCGCGAAATTTCCGCGACCGGTACTCCAGGGCAGTTCCATCAAACGGACGTCTGACGGACCGCGGCTCCCGCTCGATCCCGGATACCACAGATAACCCGGGCTCAACGCCGACGACTCACCAGTCTCTCGCAACACTGCAATCGCCGTAAAATATACCGGCGAATCAGCCTGCATGATTGCGTCATCAAACGACGCGCTGGTCAGGGTGTTGTCGGCCATAGGAATCGGATTGAGATTCCCGGGGGCCAGGTTGACGTCGTTCGTCCAATACGATTGATAGGTAACAGTTTTACCCACAATCAACGTATTGTCCGTATAGGTGGTGACTGGATCCCAGGAAATCGTTCTCATTCTTGCTTCCACCGACTGGGGAAGCAGACTGACGACAACCAGCGCAAACAGCAGCTTTCTCATGGCAGCTCCCCCTTTTAGGATGTTGAATTTCAATGAGCACTTCGGGAGTGCTGCCTTTATTTACTAGCCTTGGTTAAGGGGTTCAACGCGAACAGCACTCTCTTTTTTATATTAATTTATTATACACAAACTGCCGAAATATTCTACCAATTTACCAGACGATTGTTACCGCTGCCGAGCGCGCCGACTCATTACCGGCGACATCCGTAGCAGAAATTTGATACTGATAACTGCCTTTTACCGCTAATTTTTCATAGAAACTTGTCCTGCTGGTCGTATATGCCTTTATGCCATTGCGATAAACATTATATTTGATTGTCCCCGGCCAATCGTCCTTGGCTCTTGACCAATAAGCCCGGACAATGGATTTATCGCGATAGTCCTGATAAAATTTGAAATTGGCCGGAACATTCGGCGCGGTAGTGTCTTTTCTGTAATTGACCATTACCATACTCGATCCGGCTGACTCGTTGCCTGTCACGTCTACCGCCTTGATCTGATACTGGTATATTCCGTAATCGGTCAATTTTTGAAAAAAACTCGTCCTGGTGGTGGAGGCTACGAATCCGCCGTTGCGGTAGATGTTGTACTTTACTGTGCCCGGCCGTTCATCGTGACTATGGCTCCAATAGAGCCGGACGTCGGTCGGATGATAATAGAGGTTATAGCTTACCTTGAGATTGGCCGGGACGCCAGGTGCGGTAGTATCTTTTATATAATCGGCCGTAACCGTGTTCGAGCCAGCGGATTCATTGCCGATCTTATCTACCGCCTTGATCTGGTATTGGTAAGTTCCGTAATCAGTCAATTTTTGAAAAAAACTCGTCCTGGTGGTGGAGGCTACGAATCCGCCGTTGCGGTAGATGTTATATCTCAGGGTGCCCGGCCGTTCATCATGGCTGTGGCTCCAGTAAAGACGGACATCGGTCGGATGATAATACAAGTTATACGTAATTCTCAAGTTGGTCGGCGCGCCCGGCGCGGTGGTGTCCTTGATATAATTGACGGTCACTGTGTTCGATCCGGCAGATTCATTGCCGGCAACATCGACCGCCTTGATCTGATATTGGTAAATTCCGTAATCGGTCAATTTTTGCGAATAACTCGTCCGGGTGGTAGAGATTATGAATTCACCATTGCGGTAGATGTTGTACTTCAAGGTGCCAGATCTGTTATCACGGCTGGAATACCAGCTTAAACTGACATCTTGCGGATAATAATACAGATCATATCTTACCCGCAGATTGCTCGGTGCGTTGGGCGCGGAAGTGTCCGGTGAAAGCTCGGTTGCGGCATAAAGAGTGCCGGACAGCGCGGATTCGTTGCCGGCGGCATCGAGCGCGCTCACCTGATAGCGATAGGTCGTTTTTGGCGTCAAATTACCATCTTCATAACTCAAGGCGGCGGTCGAGTTGATATAGCTGCCATTGCGGAATATCTTATAGCCCGTTACCCCGCTCGCCGGCGCCAGATATGAACTCGGATCGATCGCGGCGTTCCAGCCGATCTCGATCGAAGATGAAGTACCCTTCTTCTTTTTGAGGCCGCCTGGCGGATTCGGTTTGGTCCTGTCAGTCCCGCTGGTCGCAATCTGTACCGAATTCGATTTGACTGATTCATTGCCGGCGTTATCGTAACTGACGACCTGATAAATATAAGTAGTCGCTTTGGCTAAGGCGCTATCGCTATAACTCAATGAGGTGACATTGGCGACCCAATTGTTATTCCTGAAGATGCGATAGCCGGCCACGCCGCTCGCGGGAATGCCGCCCGATGAATAGTCGCTTGCGGCATACCAATTCAGATTGACGGTAGTGGCGGCGCTTAAAGAAGCGCGCAAACCCGTCGGTATTGTCGGCGCGGTCTTGTCGACCTGAGCCACTGTAAGAGTAGACGCGCTTAAAGCGGCCGATCTGGCGGATTCGTTGCCGGCGGCGTCGACGGCCGAAACCTGATAACTGTAAGTAGTGCCGGCCGGCAGACCGGCGTTGTAATACGCCAAGGTCACGACCGTCATCATATATACATCATTACGATAAACTTTATAACCCGCTACGCCGCTCACTTGTCCTGAGCCTGTCGAAGGATCAGTAGAGCTATTCCAGGCCATGTTGATCTGACTCACGGTAGCCGATACCAGGTGCAGATTCGCCGGTACGGAGGGCGCGGTTGAATCGGGCAGATTACGGGTGGTTGCCGAAACCGCAGAGGTTCTGGCAGATTCATTTCCGGTTGTATCCACAGCACTGATTTGATAAGAATATGAAGTTGCCGGCAGAAGTCCGGTATTTTGAAAAGTCGTACCGGTTACGGAAATCAAAAATGCAGAATTCCGATAGATATTATAACCGGCCACTGCCACGTTGTCGGTCGAAGCATTCCAGCTCAGATTGATCTGTGAGGAAGAGATGGTGTTGATCGACAGATTCGCGGGCACGCTCGGCGCGACGGTATCGGGTGCATTATATGTGACTGTTATCACGTCAGTACCGGTATTGCCGGCGGCATCACCCGCGCTGACGGTTATGGTATTGATGCCCGGCTGTAAATTAACAACAAAGTTCCAGTTGACGGAAGCCCGCGGTGAAAGACCGCCGGGACCGCCGCTTACGCCGCCGCCATCATAGGTGTTGCTATAACCATAACCCACGATGCCGACATTGTCGGTCGCGGTGCCTGACAAGTTGAGTGTGTCATTAGAAGTCGTATAAGTCTGGCCGGTCGTCGGCGAGATTATTATTATGATCGGCGCGGTAATATCGGCAGGCGCCAAGGTCGCAGCTGAAACAGCTCCGCTTCTGGCCGATTCATTACCTGCCGCATCCACGGCACTCACCTGGTAACTGTAAGAAGTACCCGCGGGCAGATTTTCATTATAATATACCGGTGACACCACGGTCATCAGGTAAACATTATCGCGATACACCATATAACCGGCCACGCCGCTCGTCTCCTCAATGGCGGAGGTCGGATCAGCCGAAGCGCTCCAGGCAAGATTTATCCGGCTCACCGTCGCCGATACCAGATGAAGATTTGCCGGTACGGTCGGAGCGGTTGAATCGGGCAGCGTCCGGGTGGTCACGCTTATCAGGTTTGAATCCGCGGAATCATTGCCCGCGGCATCAGTCGCTTTGATTTTAAAAGTATAAGAAGTGTTCGGCGCGAGACCGGTCGCCTGATAGGTCGTACCGATAACCGTCGCCACCTGTACATCATTTTGAAAAATTTTATAGCCGGCCACGCTGATATTATCCGTCGAGACGGACCAGCCAAGATCGATTGAGTTTGCCAAAACCGCCGTCGCGGCTAAGCCGGACGGAGACGACGGAGGCGTAGTATCTGGAGTGCTTATTACTACTGAGCCGTTGTTCCAGCTGCCTGTTACATAGCTACAGGTACTGCCGACCAATTTGCAGATAGCTCCCTGGGAAAAATTCAGATTCGAGGTGCCATCCTGGGAACGAGTCCGGAAATTCAGGTGTGCAATCATACCCGAACCATTAACTGCTCCGGAAGCGGCGCCCAACCTCCCCTGGCTGAAGATCAGGTCGCCCGGAGGATTAACGGCAGTCAAAATAGGTGCATTGGCATTTTGCGAAAGAAAACCGCCGTCGGTCGCATTGACGAACTGAATCAGGTTCGGATCGAACAGTAAGTCAAAACCCAGACCGAACAGATCAGTCATATCGGAAACCGTAACATCAACCGTAAACGGCTGATTTTGTTCCAGGGTGGCTGAAACCGGCGAGAGACTAACGGTCTGCGCAGAGGCAATAACCGGCAAGGTTGAACCTAATATTAAAAAGGTTACGAAAATCCTCAGCCTGCCAAAATTTGATATATTGATTTTATTCATATTTATTCGCAGAACTATATTTCTTTGCTAATTTTACGATAAATATTACAGAAATTACGGTGAAAGTTATCATGACCGAAAAATTTATTTGTTTAAATGATTATAGTAACACACAATTAATATAATGTCAAGACTGATAAAATAATAAAAACCCCCCGGCTTTCGGGGGTTCTTTATTCGATAATAAATATCGTGTTATTTCAGCTGTTCTTGTTTTTTATTAAGCTCATCCCGGTCAGCTTTGCTGATCAGATAAATTATGTCGCTGTCGCCTTTCTTGGCGTAATACATGCCCTTGCCGTTATCATTACCGACCATTAGAGTGTTTTTTACCCCCTCCCCTGACGCCTCAACGATCAACTGGTTTTTCTCGAGACCGGCGGCCTTAAAGTCTTGGGCCGGAATCTCCGTCGCGGTCAAGTTGGCCATCAAGGCCAGGGCCTTGTCCACCTTTTCTTTGTTTAGTGGCGTTTTCTTGGCATCTTCAACCGTCCACTTTTCCCCGGCCAAGCCGGCCGTGAATTGGATTTTTCCCTGTTGGATCCTCAGTTTGGTCAGCTTAGCCGCTTCGCCGGTGAAAATAGTCCGATCGCGCCAATCATCTTTATCGAAAACATAGCTCAGATTCACTCCCTGCAAAAGATAAGTGCTGTCGGCATCTGACCGCGCAATATAGCTTGATTGGTAATCACCGGCTACCTTGCCGACGACCAACTCGGTTATTTGCTTGCCGGCCTGATACAGCTTGACAGTGACACCGCTCATGTCAGTCTTGAAATCAGCCTTCTTCGCCTTGTTGGTACTGATCAGCTCCAGGTCGGCTGAAACGGCATCGCTCAGTTTGGTAAGCGCCTCTTCCATCGCCGATTTATTGACCCTGAAGTCAGTTCCCGCTACTGTCCAGCCATCGCTCCCCTTTTCCAGCGTCGTCTCGCCGTTTTTCGCCACTATGATCTTATCGATCTTTTCCGTATCGATACCGGCCAAAAAATTTTTCTGCTTGCTCGCCTTTTCCTGCCACTGTTTGATCGGACCCTGATAGGCGAAAGCTAAGCCGATTAAAACGACCAAAGCTATCGCTAAAAATAAAGTTTTCTTATTGTTCATAAATTTAGTATTCAACAATCAACGATCACTTTCCAATATTTTCCTCGATCATTTTTATCAGATCCGCCTTGTCCTTCATGCCCTGGTAGCTCTGTATCACCTGATCATCTGCTGTCAGCAAAATGGTATGAGGCACCTTGGTCACGCCGTATTTTTCCGCCATCTCTTTCTGATCGTCAAAATCATATTCCACCACTTCCAGGGTAGGAAATTTTTCCGCTACTTCTTTCCAGGCCGGCCGCATCACTATGCAATCGGCGCACCAAAGAGCGCTAAACTTTATGATTTTCATAAGCTACTGGCTGTTAGCTTTCAGCTTTTAGAAATTACCAATCAACGATCACTCCAAGAGCTAACAGCTATAAGCTAATAGCTAATAGCTAAAAGCTTAAATTAGAACTCATCCGCCAGCCGGCTCCGCCTCCTGGAGTAATAGCGCCAGAGTCCGAAAACGAGCGACAGGACGGTCAGGCCGAAGACGTTCAAATATCTGATCGAGGCTTTGCTGGAATCGGACAACTCGTTCAACGGCCGTGAAGCGATACCCTTAGCACGGATATTGATCAACCCCTCGTCGAGCGACAAGCTGTCGACCAGATTCTGGAAAAAAATCAGATTATCATTGCCGCTTGCCAGACTGTCGCGCAGGAAGTCACTGTCGCCGACCAGGATCACCCGGCTATTATCCGTGGTATCGCTGCCGAAAGTGCTTTTCAGCTTGCCGGCCACGGAAACAGCCAAATCATATTGGCTGGCCTTATTCTTCGGCATCTCCTGTTGTGGGTTCAGATTAAACGGTTCGGACTGCGTCCAAGCCTCTTTAGTGCTTTTTGCCAGATGGATCACCGTCACTCCCTCAGGCAGCTTATCCTGTAAAACATCTATACTCGAAGCCCAGGGCAAAACCACACTTTCTAATTTCGCCACCGCGGTGCTGTTCTGATCGAAATCTTCTTTGATGACCTTCGGCCAGAAAGGATAATTGATATTAAAAGTCATGAAGCCCTGATTGAATGAAGCGATGCCGGCGGAAGAATCAAGGACCAGATTCTGGTTCAGTCTCAAACCATAAGCGGCAAGCAACGGATCCAGCCCGGTCTTGTTGACGCTTGCCTGCAGGCTGTTGCCGACCGTCACCCCATCCAAGAGCAGCAGTAAAGAACCGCCGCGCATCACGAATTTATCGATTGCCTGAAGTTCTTCTTTCTTGAATGCTTGTTTAGGGCCGGCGATAATCAGAGTTTTCACTTCCGCGGGAATCTCTTTATCGGTCGAGAGGTCGATCTGGCGGACATCATACAGCGCGCTGACGCTTTTATATGCTTCCTTTATATCAGTTTCAGTACTTAAGCTGCCGTTGGAAGACAGGAACGCAATCACCGGCGCATCCTTGGTCGTCAATTTTTTGATCTTCGAGGTCAACAGATATTCCAGATTAGAGGTGTCTTGCACGACCGGAATCACCTCGGTTTTGTCTCCATATTGGATCGCCAGCCCGAGATAACCGTTGACCACTTCATATTTATCTTTCGCCAACACGTTGAATTGCAGCTGCGGGATGCCCTTGATCTGCAGCTCGCTCTGCAAGTCCTGATTATCCTTCGGGTCGATGAATTCATATTTAACCTTGCCGCCGGAATAGGTCTGATAGCCGGAGAGGATATCGCTGACCTCCTGCGGCAGGTTGATATACTGGCTCGGCAGCGAGGCGGAAAAATAAGCCTTGATATTGACGATGTCATCCAGATTTTTCAAGGTGTCTTTGGTGGTTTTGGAAATGGAAAAATCCTTATTCTGAGTCAGATCAAGCGCGTAAAATATCTGATAAGCGAAAAAATTCAGCACGATCAGGATGCCCGCCAAGATGAGGGCGTTCATGCCGAGACTGGCCTTGTTCTTTAAAATTTTATTAAACTTAGCTTTCATATTTTAATTGTATTTATAGATGTCACTGTTCACTGATTTACTTCCAATCCCTGGATTCAATCACCCGCGCGTTCAACCAGAGGAAAAAGAAGATGAAAGAAAGATAGTAAACCAGATCCTTGGTATCGATCACGCCGCGAGCGATGTTATAAAAATGGCTGCCTAACCCGAGAAATTTCATCACTGGCGCGGCGAAAGCCGGTGCTCCCTGCAGGACGAAATCCATACCGATCATGAAAAAGATGAAGCAGGCGACCAGCCCCAGTACGAAAGCGATGATTTGGTTCTTGGTCAGACTGGAAATGAACAAGCCGAGTGAAAGATAGGCGCCGGCCAAAAAGATCGCGCCCAGATAGCTGCCGATCACCGGCCCGTAATCCAAGTTGCCGAGCCTGGCGATGGTCAGCGGCAAACTGAGGGTCAGGGCGAGCGTAACCGCCACAAAAAAGAGCGCGCTGAAAAACTTGGCCAAAACCGCCTGCCAATCGGTGATCGGCAGGGTGAGCAGGAATTCGATGGTACCGCTCTTCTTCTCTTCCGCCCAGCCGCGCATAGTGATGGCAGGAGCCAGGAACAAAAATAGCCAGGGCAAAAGCGTAAAATAATTTCTCATGCTCGCCTGGCCGACCAGAAAGAAGGAATTGAAAAACAGCCAATTGCCGACAATCAGAAAAACCGCGATAAAAATATAAGCGATGGGGGAGTTGAAGTAGGACATCAACTCTTTCTTAAATAATATATATATGGTTTTGATGTATCTTTTGTTCATAATTAATAATGTAAAAATCAAAGTGTAAAAATCAAAATGACAGATAAAAATGTAAAATGGCCTGACTTTATAATTTTTTATTTTACATTGTCATTTTGCATTTTGATATTTACATTTTACATTTACTTGGTAAGTTCCCTAAACACATCTTCCAACGAAACAGATTTCTTGGAGAATTCCAAAATTGACCACCCCGCCTCCATCATCGTCCGCGCCAAAGTCTCGCGCAAATCGACACCGCCGGCCGGTTCGATCTCGTAGCCGTAAATATCATCGCTTTCCTTATCTTTTTCCGTCACCTTGGCGGCCTCCGGCATACTCTTGATCTTTTCGAGCACCGCCTCGCGGGGACCTTTCACTTTTACATATATAACGTCCCGGCTCGTGGCTTTAGCCGCCAGCTCTTTGGGGCTGCCCTCGCCCGCGATCTTGCCGTTGTTGATGATGATGACGCGGTCGCAGATGGCACTCACTTCCGACAGGATGTGGGTGGAAAATATGATGGTTTTTTCTTTGCCGATCTTTTTAATCAATTCCCTGATTTCGGCGATCTGGTTGGGGTCCAGGCCGGTGGTCGGTTCATCCAAAATCAAAATTTCCGGCTCGTGCATGATCGCTTGCGCCAGACCGACCCGCTGCCGGTAACCCTTCGAAAGCTCCTCGATCGGTTTGCGCACCACCGACTTCAAACCGCAAGACTCAATCACCTCTTTGATCCGCTCCCTGATCTTTTCCGGCGGAATCTGCCGGATCTCGGCGATGAATTTCAGGTATTCAAAAACCCGCATCTCTTCATAGAGCGGGACAGTTTCCGGCAAATAGCCGATTTTTTTCCGTATAGCCAGTGAATCGTCATTAACATTGATCCCATCGATTACCACTTCGCCGCCAGTCGGCGACCAGAAAGAGGTGATGATCTTCATCGTGGTCGACTTGCCCGCACCATTGGGCCCCAAAAAACCCAAAATCTCGCCTTTTTTCACCGAAAAGCTGATTTTATCCAAAACGGTCTGCGATCCGAATTTTTTGACAAGATTCTTGATTTCTATCATAGAAAAAACAATAAAATTTATAAACAAAAAATCCCCGGAGACCCGTTGCTTAATAATTTTTCGTAGCGAAACAAAGAAATTTCGAGCGAAAAGCATAAAAAATGACGATGTTTATACGGAGTATAAGCGGAGGAAATTTTTTATGATTTGCAGCCGAAATTTCAAGTTGCAGTAGATAAATTATTAAGTAGCGGGTCTCAAAAACTGTGGATTACTTATGACATTATATTATATATGGAAAGATGGTGCAAGTTGATTATTTGAACTCATCAAGCACGGCGATTACGATGAGATATTTCGCGTCGCGCCTGATCTTCAGACCGATCTTCTGGCCGGGTTTATAGCGCTGCATTACTGACAGTAAAGTATTTTTTTCATTCAATTTGACACCATCAATCTCGGTGATGATGTCGCCGGCCAAAACACCTGCCTTCGCCGCGGGCGAACCGGCCAACACTGCAGGCTGGCCACCGCTCCCTGATACCCAGGCGCCGGTGTTGAGCGGCAGTTTATTATCGGTTGCCAATTCCTGCGTAATCATCAAATAGCGAATCCCGAGGCGCGGACGCACGATCCGGCCGATCTCGCGGACCGATTTGATCACCGGCTTGGCGTCGTTGATCGGGATGGCGAAGCCGATCGATTTGCCGCTTGAATCGGTCGCCACGTTGATGCCGACCACCTTGCCATTCAAATCGACTAATGGTCCACCCGAATTGCCGAGATTGATTTCCGCGTCGGTCTGGATCACGTTGCCGAGCGATTCTGATTTGCCGGCGGTGTCGCTGGCCACGATGTCGCGTCCGAGCGCCGAAACGATCCCTTTGGTCACGCTGTTTTGATAGAGCCCGAGCGAGTTGCCGATCGCCACCACCGTAATACCTTGCGTCAGCCGGTCCGAATCGCCAAGTTCCGCCGAGGGCAAATTTTTGTCAAAAATTTTCAAAATTGCCAAATCGTTCAACGGGTCGCGACCGATCAGCTGAGCGAAATAACGCTTGCCGTTTGCCAGCTTGATCTTATACTCCGCCTTTTTATCGTCCGTCACCGCGTCAATCACGTGTTTATTGGTAATTATCAGACCGTCGGCCGAAATCAGAAAGCCGGTACCCACAGAACGCTCTTCTTTATCTTCTCTGCTGATGGATAGGCCGGAGTCCTGGTCTAGCGATCGGATCTCTACTGTCTCCAGCACCACGATACTTACTACGGCTGGCGAGACTTTTTTTATCGCGCGCACCGTCGCCTCCTGATCGTCCAGGCGAAGAATGTCGGCAATGACCGATTGATTTTTATTATGATTAAAAACGACAAAAAACAAAAACGCACCGGCCACTGACATGGCCGCTAAGATGATAAATAATATTTTTTTATTTTTTGACATTGATACCCGGAAATAATTCACCTTGAATTTCAATTTCTTTTTTATCCTCTTTCACTTCGGGCGCTTTTGTGGCTTTGGTACTGGCCTCTGTTACTTTCTTGCGTTTCAACGGAATTCCTCTTATATCGTGAACTATTTCATTAATTATTCCCGCATATTTCGGGTAAGGATTATCTTTTTTATTCTTAATGTTAGCTAAAATTTTCTCAGTTTCAGCGGGGCCCAGATAATCAAGAAGCGCAGCCTTAACAAAAGGAATAGTTCCTGGCTTAGAGTTGAGAGTTGGGTTTGATAACATAGCCTTGATGATTGGCCGCAGTCCTTCCCGAATAACTTCTGAATCACTTTTTTTCTGGTTCAGGCCAGTACTAATTGGAGGGGTGTATTTTTCAACCATACGCTTAAATATTTAAATCTTCCAATAATTTTCTCTGCTGGCGCGAGAGTCTGGTCGGTGTCTTGACGATGACCGTGACCAGGTGGTCGCCGCGCCCGCGGGCGTTCAGTTTAGGCACGCCCCGATCGCGTAAGCTAAACACCTTGCCGGATTGGGTGCCTTCGGGGATTTTCAGGGTGACCGGACCGTCCACAGTGGCTACTTCTATCTTAGCACCTAAGGCCGCTTGTTTAAAGCCTATTTCCACGGTGCTGATTATATTATCATTCTGGCGGCTGAATTCGCGACTGGGGTTGACTTTGATTTTCAAATACAGGTCGCCCGTCGCCGCGCCCCTTTCTCCGGCCTCTCCCTGTCCGGACAACCTGATTGCCTGTCCATGATCGATGCCGGCCGGAATCTTGACCGAGAGGCTGACCACCTCGCGGGTTACGCCTGAGCCATAACATTTTGAGCATTTCTGGCTGTGGGTCTTCCCCTCGCCGCCGCAAGTATCACAAGTGACCCTGGTCTGGATATTACCGAGTATGGTCCGCTGGACTTTATTGACCGCGCCGGTGCCGTTGCAACTCGCGCAGGTCTCCACTTTGCTGCCGGGCTCTGCACCGGAGCCGCCGCACTTGGAACAGGTGACCGACTTGTTCAGCTTTATCTCTTTTTCTGTACCGAACACTGCTTCCAAAAAATCAATCGTCATGGTCGCCTCGATGTCGCGGCCGCGGCTCTTGCGGCTCGGCCGTCTGCCTCCGCCGCCGAAGCCGAAGGCCTCGCCGAACAGATCGCCTAAATCTCCAAAATCAAATTGGAAACTGCCGTTTTGTCCTTGGCCTTGGCTGAAGCCGCTCGCAAAACCGGAAAAATCACGAAAGCCGTCAAAGCCCTGAAAGCCGCCGCCGGCTTGGCCATGCTCAAAGGCACTGCCGAATTGGTCGTATTGCGCGCGTTTTTTCGCATCGCCCAAGACCTGATAAGCCTCGTTCAGTTCCTTGAACTTAGCCTCGTCGCCCCCCGGCTTATCCGGATGGAATTGGTGCGCCTTGGTGCGGAACGCCTTTTTGATCTCTTCGGCCGAAGCGCTTTTCCCGACGCCTAAAATTTTATAGTAATCTTTACCCATAAACTAGCTTTTAGCTATTAGCTGTTAGCTGTTAGCTATTAGCTTTTGTGTTATTCCTAAAAGCTAAAAGCTGAAAGCTATAAGCTGTATTCAGCCCTTAAACCCAATCTCCTTCTCCTGGCCTGCCGCTTCCTTGATCTCGCCGAACTGATCTTCGTATTTTTTCAGATTCTCGGACAAAGCCGCGACCATCCGCTTGAAGTGCCCAGGGCTGGTTATCACTTTTGAAACCACTCGTCCGCTCATACCGGCCAGGGTGAAGAAACTCAGCTGGAATTCGTCTTTGTTGTGGTTCACCTGCATGGCGTTCGCGTACTCCGCGCCGGGAATGTTATCGGCGATCTTAATTTCCTGGGGTTGTTGAGGTTGATTAGTCATATGAGAAATGAATAATTAATAAAGTGGAAAGGGGCGCCGAAAAAACCGACGCCCCGTGTTGCGAGTTCACTGCTCGGGTTCATGATGCCCAAAAAACCTTTTTCCGGGCTCATAAATGACGGCTATGACGAGTACCCAGCAAATACCTCCGAGAATCCAATAACAATACTTTGTGCAAAACAATGAAAGCTGATGCATTTTGGAGCCCCCTTTGGTTTGATGAACTCATTTATCCCGCCCTTGCATCTCAAGAGCAGGACTATGAAGTCATTAAATTTTTCTGGATCCCTGCTTTCGCAGGGATGACAATCTGTTGATTGTCACTTTTTTTCCTCAAACTCCCCTTTGGCTCGCGTGTGAGCGAGACACCCCGCACTTGCCAAAGGCAAGTTTGCGGGGCTACTTCTTTTCTTCAAATTCACCCTCCACCGGCCCCTCATCTTTCTTATCTTCCCCGCCCGGCTGCTGTGCGTCTGGAGCGGACTTGCCCTCAGCTCCTGCCTCGCCGGCAGGCGGGGCAGCGGCCGCGTACATCGCCGCGCCGATCTTCTGCGCAACCTGCGACAACGCCTCCATTTCTTTTGTCAGCTCCTCGACTGAACCGGTATCTTTAACTTTTCTCAAATTGGCCAATTTGTCTTCCAGCTCCTGTTTATCTTCCGCTTTCATCTTGTCGCCGGATTCCTTGAGCAATTTCTCGGTCTGGAAAATTACCGCCTCGGCATGATTCTTGGACTCAACCTGCTCTTTCTTCTTTTTATCTTCTTCCGCATGAATCTCGGCTTCCTTTTTCATCTTCTCCACCTCTTCCTTGGAAAGTCCCGAGGAGGCGGTGATGGTGATTTTCTGCTCTTTGCCGGTTGCCTTGTCGCGCGCCTTCACATTCAGTATACCATTTGCATCCAGATCAAACGAAACCTCGACCTGTGGTACGCCTCGCGGCGCAGGCGGAATGCCATCCAGGATAAATCGACCGAGTGATTTGTTGTCCGCCGCCATCGGCCGTTCACCCTGAAGCACATGGATATCTACGCTGGTCTGGCCGTCTGAAGCGGTAGAAAATACCTGCGATTTGGAAGTAGGGATAGTGGTGTTGCGTTCGATCAAGGGCGTTGATACACTGCCTAAAGTTTCGATGCCGAGTGTCAGCGGCGTGACATCCAAAAGAAGCACATCGCGCACTTCACCCTGAAGCACGCCGGCTTGAACTGCGGCACCGAGTGCCACCACCTCGTCCGGATTGACCCCGAGGTGCGGCTCTTTGCCGAAATACGCTTTTACTTTGGCTTGCACTAAAGGCATGCGGGTCATACCGCCGACCATCACCACTTCTTCAATCTCGCTGACCGAAAGTCCGGCATCAGCAAGAGCTTTTTTAGTCGGTTCCAAAGTATGCTCCACCAAATCCATAATCAAAGATTCCAATTTTGAGCGCGACAATTTCATTACCAAGTGTTTCGGGCCGGCAGCGTCAGAAGTGATGAACGGTTGGTTAATCTCGGTTTCGGTGGTGGTGGAAAGTTCAATTTTGGCCTTCTCTGCCGACTCTTTAATGCGCTGAACAGCCAGAGTATCTTTTGACAGGTCAATACCCTGATCGCGTTTGAATTCGTCGATAATCCATTGGATTATCCGCTGGTCAAAGTCATCGCCGCCGAGATGGGTGTCGCCATTGGTGGACTTAACCTCTACCGTATCTTCGGAAATTTCCAGGATTGAAATATCAAATGTGCCGCCACCTAAATCATAGACCGCGATTTTCTGGCCTTTTTTCTTGTCAAACCCATAGGCGAGTGCGGCGGCGGTCGGCTCGTTGATGATGCGCTTGACGTCCAGGCCGGCAATCTTGCCAGCGTCCTTGGTCGCCTGGCGCTGAGCGTCGTCAAAATATGCCGGCACGGTGATAATTGCTTCGGTAATCTTTTCGCCGAGTTTTGCCTCGGCATCAGCCTTCAATTTAGACAGAATCATCGCCGAAACTTCCTGCGGCGTATATTCCTTATCTCCCAGTTTGACTTTGATACCCTCGCCGGACTGTATAATCTTGTACGGCATAATTTTCTGATCGCGCACTACTTCCGGGTCGTCAAAACGACGGCCGATCAGCCGCTTGACCGAAAAAACGGTGTTTTCCGGATTGATTACCGCCTGCCGCTTGGCAGTCATGCCGACCAGCCGTTCGCCGTTTTTGGAAATCGCCACCACCGACGGGGTAGTGCGTCCGCCTTCGGCATTCTCAATTATTTTCGGCTGACCGCCCTCGATGATAGCCATCGCTGAGTTGGTCGTACCTAGATCGATCCCTAAAATTTTTGCCATAGTATTTTTAATGTTTTAGTAATAAATTTTTTGTTGTTTGTCAAAAGTCAAATGTCAATTGTTTTTATTATTTCTTCTTAGTCTCAATCTTGATCGTTTTCGGCCGCTCTGCAAGCGTCTGCTTGGGCACAGAAATACGCAGGACGCCGTCTTCGGCTACCGCGCTCGCTTTCTCCCCCAAAACATGGGTTGGTAATTGGACGCTGCGGTAGAAGCTGCCGCGTCTGATCTCTTTGCGATAATAATTCTTTTCTTCCACCTCGCTCTTTTTCTCGCTTTCACCCTTGATGGTGAGGATATCGTTCTCGATCGAGATATCAACCTTTTCCGGATCGATCCCGGCTAATTGCGCCTCCACGATCACATTATCTTTATCCTCATACATATCGATTGCGGGCATCATTCCCTCGCGGCCGCGCGTCGCCGGCCACATTTCAGTGAACATCTTATCCATTTCCTCAAACGGCTCAAGGAAAGGAGTCCATCTTATGAGTGCTGACATATGATTCTTTTTACTAGTTAAATATAATTAAATTATTTTTCAAAAAATTGTTAGTATCGTTAATTTGTAACTTGTAACTCGTAATTAGTAATTGGTAATTTGGAGCTCCAAATTACATATTCACAAATTTACAAATTGACTAATTACTACCGTTATATTCATACACCGTCACTCTCGCCGGCGCAATCACCTTGCCGTGCAGTTTGTAGCCGGATTTGATCAGTCTTTCCACCAAACCGTTCTTTGCTTCATCCTCGGTGGTTATTTTTTCCACCGCTTCCATACTGTGATAATCAAATGGTTCGCCCTCGGTCTTCACTTCTTCTACCCCGATCCTGGTCAACGCGTCCGCGAATTGCTTGATGATGTATTCGATTCCCTTGTGCCAGCCGTTCTGGCTGGCGGTTTCATCGCAATGGGCGAAAGACATTTTCAGATTGTCATAGACTGGCAATAGCTCATACAAAATCTGTTCGCTCGCGAATTTGTAATATTCCTCTTTGTCTTTGGCGGTCTGTTTCAACAGATTCTGATAATCGGCCAGCGCGCGCTTATAGCTCGCCTCTAGCTGTACACAATCACATTCCGGTGCCGTCTGCTTTGTTTCTTTCAATTCGGTATTTTCGGTTTTGTCGTTCCCGCCTGCCGATGAGGTGGGTTCTTTTTTCTTATGCATGCGCCTGTTACTATTTAAATTGATTAGATGATTTAATAATTTATTCTTCTCGAAATCATCATGCTAATTTCACAAAAGAGATCCCTCGCTAAGCTCGGGATGAGTGCGTTTCATTTTTTTTAGACGCACTCAATTTGTTATCTACATAGTTCACGAAAGCCAGATTTTTTTCGTAGTCCTGCCGGACCGGACCAAGCAGTCCGAATAAACCGGTATTTTCTCCCAATTTATACTTACTCATTATGGTAGAGCAGATCGGGCTGAACGGATTGTCGGCTCCCAAGAGCACGCGCGGTCCGAATTCAGTGCGATCAAAAATCTCATCAATGATTTCGTCCAAACGGTCAATAATGCCGGAGATATCATAGACCAGCCGTGTCTCATTGAATTCCGGCTGGGATAAGAGGTTTGCGATGCCGGTATAATAAAGATTACGCCGGTGAAAAGCCCAAAAGACCGCTAAACCAGAAGCGCTTGCAAGCGCCTTGGCTGTCTGTTTGAAAGACTGCTCATCCGTACCGGCAAGCAGTTTATTCAAGACTTCAGACTCGACAGCGCTGATTTTTTTTTCTTTCAACTTTGAAAGATATAAACGGTAAGCCAGCTCGGTCGGAACGCGGCCGGCCGAGGTGTGCGGTTGGACGATAAATCCGGCCTGTTCCAGCGCTGCCATCTCGTTTCGTACCGTGGCCGACGAGATGCCCAGTTTATATTTATTGACCACCGCTTCAGAGCCGACCGGCGCGCCGGTTCGGATATGTTCTTTGATGATAGTATTTAGTATTTGCTCCTGCCGTTTTTCCATATTAAACATTCTATTACAGTTAGCAGTCGTATGTCAAGAGTGCTAAAGCACTCATGTGCCTGCCCCGCCATTTCCTTAAACGCGGGGTCAAGCGTGCTAAATGTAATTTGACATTTGCCTTAAGTTGAATCAAAATACACTTAAAATAGCCTGATCATTTCATCACAAATAAGGGAGGATAATTATGCCAAATTATCGAGCCGTAAACCTGACGAGAAAACAGCTTGGTGAGGTCATTAGCGCGTTAAAAGCAGCCGATTACTATGAATGGGATGATGTCGGACACATCAGCGAACCGAAAGGTCCGGTAAATATTTATGAATTCGAATCGGGCAACGGTTCTGTTGTTAAAGATCTGATCAAAAAAGGCATTGAAGTTGAAAGCGGAACAGAATATGATCTCCCCGTCATTCTGCCGCTCAAAGTCGCAGTGATTGCCAAGAACGAATCGAACGTTTTCACGGTTGTTGAACCGGGAGATAATGGACAAATTGCCGCCGGTATCATAGCTTGGCATCAGCTGACTGTCAGCCACGATACCGTCGCGATGCACGTTCCGTTCAACGTAAGCCCTCGAAAAACACTTTGTTTTTTCACGGATGGCAAGACTACCGATGCCAAGCTTTTACAACGATTATTGGATGCTGGTTTCAAACTCAGCGTAAAAAAAATGAGGTGGAAGAAACATTCTGCCTAGCAAAGAAAACCCCGGCGCTTGAAACCGGGGTTTTTTATTTAATGACTTTTACTTTAGCCCTGAGACTTTCTTGCTACTCTATACTCCCCTCCTCGATCTGATCCAGGTTGTCATTGGTTATCCCGAGCGAGAGATAACGCATCAATTGATAAGCAGCAGCGCCGTCTTTCATGTAATATCTGCGGCCGTCTTTCGGGTAGACATACCAAGCCTCGCCGCGGGACTGGGTCTGCAATAAAATACGGCCCTTCAGTCTGGCGGCAAAATTGGTATCGGATGAGAGCCGGCCGGCGGAAAGCGGATCCGATCCGGCGGTGAGTTCCGAGCCGTCCGAGACGCCGTCGCCATCCGAATCATAATTGAAAGGGTCGGTGCCGAGCGCTTCCTCCAGCTTGTTCGGCAGTCCGTCCGCGTCCGTGTCTAGGTCTGCTTCGATTATTTTCTGGTTGAAGCCGATCGGAATCTTTTTCAAGTCCGCGTCGGTTATCCCGAGCCCGAGCTTGCGCATCAGCTCATAGGCGGTGTCACCGTCTTTGAGGTATACCCGTTGGCCGTTGTCAGGCCGCACATACCAGGCTTCACCCGCACCCTCGACCTGTAAGAGTATCTGCCCCTTCAACTTGTTTGCTAACCCGCCGGACGACACGGCCGCGATTATCACCGGGTCGGTAGCGACAAACGGCTTTTTGGAATCGGCAGCCAGGGTGATGTCCTGCAGTTTGCCGGCCAGCACCGTGAAGGCCTGTCCGTACTGCACTTTGCCGTCCTTGAAAACCGCCAGATAATGCGCTGGGGCGAGGCTCGTTTCTGCGTACCCCTTGGCGGCTATTTTCAGCTCGATGACTTTGTTATTGCGGAAATAACGCCCCTTGTCGTCCTTGGAGAGATCATAGATCGAGATGGCGCTCTTCTCCGGCAACGCGAGCCCGGCGGCATTCTTCGCGCGCAAGCGCAGAAGCGGTGTCACTAATTTCTTTTCCAACAGCTTGCCGCGCGTCAAGGTCAGATTATAAAAGGGTATGAAATTTTTGCCGCTTGAATCCTTGATGCAGGCGGCGTATGTGCCTTCCTGGAATTCAAATTTGATCTTACCGGTGTAGTCTGGACTGATTTTTTTCAGACTCTCGCCCAATACCGGTTTGCCTTTGGCATCTTTCTCCTGATTGTAAATTTCCAGGCTTGAGGTCAGCGGCAAGCTGTCGCCAGCCGCGTTCAGCATCGTGAATAAAGCGCTTGAGAGCGTATACTCGAACTGTGTGGTACGCTCATTTTCGACATGCAGATAATACTCTATATAATCACCCTCGCCGGAAGGACTGGCGACCAGAGCGTAGTCGCCGCCGGAGCCACGCAGCACATGAGATTGATCGGTCACGTAAACCGTCACTTCGCCCTCTTCGCTGGTATCGAGCGCTGATGAAATCAAATCATTTTTTTCCTTGATCGGTTTGCCGTCGGCGTCATAACGCTGAGTATAGAGCGAAAATTTAAAATTCTTCTCCAAGGCGCCGGAGCCGTCGCGAAAGATAAAACGGATGCCGGACACGGTTTTGCTGACCTGTCTCGTTTCGCCGCAGCCGAGATACAGCTCGCTTGCATACCAGAATTCGCCGACGCTGGAACTTTTATCGTATGCTTTGATCATCAGGCCGTAGCCCCCTTCGACATTGGCCTTGGGCGTGAACTTGAGGGTCGCCTTGCCCAGAAAGGGGTCGATCTTACCGCCCGCTACTTTCTTGCCCGGCGCCGGATAGCCGTCGACATTAGTCAGCTGTTCATATAGCTCGACATTCAGATTCGGGATGAACTCGCCCTTCTCGTTGCGGAAGATCAGCTCAGCAGTCGCCTGCGCACACCCGGGCGTACTGGTCGCCGCCGATACTGTCCCGATATCAAATAAAAAAAACGAAGCAAAAATTGCCGCAAGAAAAATCAAATGGCCGGGGTTGAATTTATTTTTCATATTTTTTACTTATTATTATTGCTAACATTATAACATGAATTCATCGTGGAACCCAAACTTAGTGGAATTTAAACACTTAAATCCAAAATACAAAATCCTAAATTCTAAACAAATTCAAAATACAAATGTTTTAAATCTAAAAACGGGAATGGCTGCGTGTTTTGAATTTATAGTTTTGATCATTCGAAATTGTTTAGGATTTAGTGCCTTGGATTTTGAATTTAAATTTATCGGAATTTTCTTCTTTGTCACCGCTCAAAACAAAATTAAGGCTTAATGTCTTTTTTCTGAAAATACCAGGTCAGGAAATCACGGGCAATCGGCACGGCGATGCTCGAGCCTTCGCCGCCTTCTTCGATCAGGATAGTGATCACTACCTGTGGCTGATCGTACGGGGCAAAACCGGTGAACCAGGCGTGGGTCGGCTTCTTGGTCGACCATTGTGCCGTGCCTGTCTTGCCGGCGACCTCCACCGGCACGCTAGACAAGCTGCGCGCGCTGCCGGAGACGACTGTCTGGCGCATACCCTCGCGCACGATATTGATATTTTGCGGACTGATGAAATCGGACCGAACCGGGATTATTTCCACCGGCGTGGCCACCTTATCATCATTCGAGAGGATCGCCTTGACCAGATGAGGTCGGAACAGCTTGCCGCCGTTGGCAAAGACCGCGGTATAATCGGCCACCTGCAACGGCGTTACCGTCAGATCGCCCTGGCCGATCGATAAATGATAAGTATCGCCGATATACCAATTCTCGCCCTTGGCCGCTTTTTTCCATTCCATCGAGGGCAAAAAACCCGTGGCTTCGGCCGGCAGATCGATGCCTGTCTGCTCCGAAAGTCCGAACATTTTTTCATAGCGCACGATCCGCTCTACGCCGAGCCCCTTGAAGCCCTGGTAGCCGCCGCCGATATAGTAGAAAAAAGTGTTGACCGATTGGGCGAGCGCTTTCCTGACGTCGGTCGAGCCGTGTCCGCCGGCGCGCCAATCAGGAAAAAACCATTGCCCCACGCTGATGCCGCCGGTCGACAAGACCGTCGTATGTTCATTGATGATACCTTCTTGCAGGGCGGCGGCGGCCATGACCGGCTTGATAGTCGAGCCAGACGGAAATTCTCCGGAAACGGCGCGGTTGAACAGCGGCCGGTCAGGATTATCGAGCAATGCCTGGTACTCGTCGCCGGTGATGCCTCGGGCGAACAGATTGTCGTCATAAGCGGGCAGGCTGATCATCGCAAGCACTTCGCCGTTGTTCGGGTCGAGCACGATCGCCGAACCGCGTTTGAGGCGCGCCTTGGCGAGCGTCGCCGACAGAAGCTCCTCCAATTTCGCTTGAGCGGCACTGTCGAGCGACAAGAGCAGGCTGTGGCCGTCGACCGCTTTTTGCGAATTCAGGATTTTCTTTTCCCGCCCCAACGCATCGACCTCGATCTGTTTCTTCCCTGTCACTCCCTTGAGCTCGTTCTCCCAAAAATATTCGAGGCCCGTCTTGCCCACGTAATCGATCATCTGATATTCACCGCCGGCGCTCGCCAGCTCGGTTTCGCTTATTTTTCCGGTATAGCCTAACAGATGAGAGGTGGACAACGACGGCAGGCGATACTCGCGTCCTGAACGGCTCGTCAGCACTACGCCCGGCCAGTCGGAGGATTTTAACGCCAGCACCATCGCTTTATCATATTGGATCTTGTCGGCGATGAATAACGGCTGGTATGCCTCCAGACTGTTACGCTTCACCTTGTCCAAGGTGGTTTTAATAATATCTTTCACTTCGGTTTCAGTCAGCGCTTTTTCTGTTTCCGTCGGCAGGCTGATCGGACCGGCAGTCTCGGCCAGGACCTTGCTGACTTCACCGATAATCGTGTCACGCCCGGACTCGTCTTTCGGCAGGTCGGCAGGAATGAAATATAACAAAAAATTCGCTTTATTCGCCGAAAGCGCCTGCCCCGCGCGGTCATAGATGATTCCGCGGCGCGCTTCCACGCGGGAGATACGGATCCGGTTACCCTCGGCCAGCTGATAATAATATTCACCGCGTACGAGCTGCAGCCAGGCGGTCCGGCCGAACAGGAGACCGAATAGAGCCAGAATCATCACTGCGATGATTCGGATGCGGTTGAAGTTGAAAAAACGGCCGACCGTCTCACGTAAGCCGCCGCCGGCCGTGAATGACTCCTCAGTCCAAGCCAAGCGATAAGAAAACTTATCCAGCTTCAAACCACCCTCTTCCTGGATCGCAAAAGGATTGGATTTGGCGGATAGTCGCTCGTTCTTGAATTTAAATATAGGCATCAGACTTTTTGCTTATGACGGGTCTATCAAACTTTTTGCAAAAAAACCGGTTTGAGGCGATTGCTCAAAAAATTCTGGAAATAATAGATTGCAATTGCCACCGCCAGGTTGAGCGCCAACTCCCTGCCCGCGGCCAGCCAAAAATTCATTTCGCTGGCGATGCCGGGCGTACCGGAGAACACATCGATTAGGCCGGAAGCTGCCAATAAAAAAAGTTGGTAAAAGACGGAGGCGGCCGTAACCAAGGCCAGAAAAGAATAAAGCGACCGGTTAGTGAAAAACTTCTCCAACAATAGAAAAACCGCCAACAACGTCAGGCTGAAGCTTATCAGATGGGAGCCGAAGGGATAAAAGGTGAACAGATCCAACAGAAAGCCGAGACCGATCGCCCAATAAAAAGCCGTTTCCAGGCCGGTGAAGACCAGGATAAAAACCAATGCGACCAGCACCAGATTGAGGCTCGCCAGGCCGAAAGGCAGGCCTGTGAGAAAGCCCACCTGGATAAACACCAGTATCAGCGCGGCCAGCACATTGAAGATGATCAGGCGATAATTATTTTTCGGAGTATTCATTCGATTATTTGTGAGTCGCCATTGTTTATGGCAGGACTACCGAGGCGATGACCAGATCGTTCAGATTGACCAAGGGCTCGATGGTGGCAGTCTGCCAAAGCTCCTTGTCCAATTTCTGCACCTGGCCGATTTTTCCGAGCACCAGACCGCGCGGTACGTTTTGCTCCAGCCCGGAGGTCACCACCAGATCGCCCGGGTTGATTATTTCAGTCTGCGGGATAAAGTCCATCTTGATGGTCAGCCCGAGCTCGCCCTTGGTCAAGCCGATGGTCTTGTTCTGGTTCTCCACCGTGGCCGCGAACTGGCAGCGGCTCGAGGTGACCAGACAGGCCGAGGAAAGATGTTCCTTGGTTTCCACTATCTTGCCGATCAACAAACCCGCGCCGGACACCACGGGCAAACCGGCAGACAAGCCATCCGCGGCACCGCGATCCAGAGTGATAGTCTGATTGGCATCACCCGCCTGAGCGCGCGAACCGATATTGACCAGGATCAATTGCCGTTTTTCTTTGTTGCGAAAATCAAGCTGCTCCCGCAAGCTCTTGTTTTCTTCTTCCAAAGTCCTTAATCTCGCCACTTCCACCGTCAGCTGTTCAATCTGGCTTTGGAGGGTCTGGTTTTCATTGGTCAGGTCAAGCCCGCTGGTCTGACGGTCGTAAATCGCGCGGAGTTTAATGCCGGATGCGTGAAAACCCGAAACGAACGGATTAAAAGCGCGTTCAAGCGCGCGTTCCACCGGGGACAACGCGCCGAAATAATGAAGCAGGATGACCAAAAAAATGCCCGCAAAAAAATATAATATTTTTCTTAAACTGAAGTTTTTCATACAATTAAAAACACAAAACACAAATTACAAAGCACAAACAAAACACAGATAGAAAAACACAAACGAATACAGGCGATAAACAATTTTTGGGTTTTAGGCTTTGTTTGGGTTTTGTGTTCTGTGTTTTGTGCTTTTTTCTAAATTTCCTCAGTATTCGGCGACACCACTTTGGCGAGCAGGACCGGATCGGCAAGCAGCATGCCGGTACCGCGCACCAGGGCGACTAGCGGATCATCCGCCACCCGCACCGGAATTTTCGTTTCTTGCGCGATTTCTTTGTCGAGACCTCTGAGCAATGCGCCGCCGCCCGTCAGTACGATGCCATGTTCGTAGATATCGGCGACCAGCTCCGGCGGAGTGGATTCGAGAGTTATTTTTATATTATCTATAATCTGCTTGATGGTGCGTGAGATCGCTTCTCTGATCTGCGCGTCAGTCACGTTGATGGAGCGCGGCAAGCCGTTGACCAGATCGCGTCCGCGCACCTCCATCTCCAGCGATTCTTTCAGGGTGGTCGCCGAGCCGATCCTTACTTTGATAGTTTCAGCGACCTGCTCCCCGATCAACAGATTGAATTCCTCCCGGATATATTGGATGATGTTGTTGTCCAGTTCATCGCCGGCGAGCCGCAGAGCCTTAAAGGTGACCACGCCGCCCAAAGAGATGACCGCGATTTCGGTGGTGCCGCCGCCGATATCCACCACCATAGTGGCCGTCGGTTCAGTCACCGGCAAGCCGGCGCCGATCGCCGCCGCCATGGACTCCTCCACCAGATAGACCTTGCGCGCGCCGGCCGACTTGGCCGCGTCTTCCACCGCCTTGCGCTCCACCTCGGTCACATCCAGCGGAATGCCGATGACCACCCGCGGACGCGGGGCGAACGTCATCCCGCCTTCATGAGCTTTATTGATGAAATATTTCAGCATCTTTTCCGCCACCTCGAAATCGGAAATCACGCCATCGACCAGCGGCCGTACCGCCTGGATGTAGGACGGCGTCTTGCCGATCATCTTGCGCGCCTCATCGCCCACGGCCAAAATTTCGTCCGTCCGCGTATTGATCGCGACGACCGTCGGCTCATTGATCACGATGCCTTTATCTTGCACATAAACCAGGGTATTCTTGGTACCGAGGTCTATGCCGAGATCTTTGGAAAATTTGCCTAAAAATTTGTTGAACATTGATAGTTAATTGGTTAATTTGTGAACTTGTAATTTGGAGCTCCGAATTACCAATTACTAATTACTAGTTGACTAACTTACGATTAAATATGCTTTTCGTTCAATTTATCCCAATTCCAAACGCGATTTTTATTATACTCGCTTTTCTTGATTATTTCTTCTTCCAAATCAACCCCATAAACGCCTGCCAAGTGGGCCACCCTGATGATGATATCGGCTAATTCCTCGGCAAAACCATCTTTGCCATCGAGATTATTATGCCTGAAAGCATCATAACATTCGCTGATCTCGCTATGGATCAGGGCGATTTTTTCCGGTACGCTCACTTCTTCCGGTTTGGTGCCGAAGCCTTTTTCCGCGGCCAACCTCATCACCTCGGCAATAATCTGATTGATCGATAGATCTTCGGCCATATTTTATGTTGATTGTTTATTTGTGAATTTGTAAACTTGTAATTTGGAGCTCCAAATTACAAATTAACTAATTACCAATTACTTTAACTATCTTATCTAATTTTACTAACACCGCCTCCTGTTCATTACGTCTCTTCATCTCCACGCTCCCATCCTTCAGGCTCCGCTCACTCACCACCAACCGGATCGGACAGCCGATCAAGTCAGCGCCGGCAAATTTCTCGCCAGCAGAAAGTCCGGCACGGTCGTCATACAAAACTTCGACGCCGGCATTGACCATATCGACATATAGTTTGTTGGCAGCTTCGCTCACGTGGTCATCCGGCCGCGTGGAAAGAGAGATCAGGTGGATCTTGAACGGCGCAATCGCCTCCGGCCAGATGATGCCGCGGTCATCATGATGTACCTCGACCACGGTGCCCATCAACCGGCTCGGGCCGATGCCGTAACAGCCCATCTCCACGATTTTCCTTCCGCCCTGCTCGTCGGTGAATTTAAAATCAAAAGCCTCGGAAAAACGGCTCCGTAATTTAAAAATATTGCCAACTTCGACCGCGCCCGCTTCGCGCAACTCTGTCTTGTCGCAATTGGGGCAGCCAGGCTGCTCCTCGATGATTTCTGCATTAATAGCGATCTGGCAGTTGTCACAGATATAGATGGTGTCCTCGCCGGCCTCCGTCACCGTCTGGAACTCATGCGAATATTTAGAAAACGCTCCGCCGGATGCGAAGGTCAAATAGGTGCGGTCCAAAAGACCCACCCGTTCAAAGACCCGGAAGTAGGCTTTTTGCGCGATCTTGTAATACCGGTTCAGGTCTTCTTCGTCTGCGTGGAACGAGTAGAGATCCTTCATCAGGAACTCGCGGCCGCGGATCAGTCCGGCTTTGGCCCGCAGTTCATTCCTGAATTTAGTCTGGATCTGATAGACCGCAAACGGCAGTTCTTTATACGAGAATGTATGCTTCTGCGCGAGCGGCGTCACCACCTCTTCATGCGTCGCACCGAGCGCGTATTCCCGCTCATCTCCGCCGGTCAGACGGAATAGCGCGTCGAATTTTTCCCAGCGTCCGGTGGTCACCCAATTGTCTTTCGGGGTCAAGCCGGGCATCAGGAGTTCCTGCCCGCCGATCGCTTCCATCTCCTCGCGGATAATATTGGAAATCTTATTCAAAACCCTTAAACCGAGCGGCAGATAAGTATAAATGCCGGCTGCGAGCTTGTCGACGAAGCCGGCCCGGATCAAAATCTGAGCATTAAAACTAGTCTCATCTTTCGGCAGCTCACGGGTGATTTTGGTGAACAGTTGGGATTGACGCATAGGAGTCACATAACACATAACATGGAACACATAACATGAAATGTGCTAATTTAATAAATACACAAAAAAGAAAGCTTTTTCGACTAAGCTTGATTAACTTATTTTATCCTAAAAGGACCTTTAGTGTCAAAGAGCTCTACCTTGACAAAAGCTGAATATAATGTTAATATTAATAAATATAGCCCTGACAATTTTATCCTAAAATAAAAAGATGGGGGTGCACATTGGAAAGAAGGAGCTTAGCACGGTTTCGGGAAGTGATGTTCTGGTTGTTCGTCGTCGCCGTGATGTTGTTTGCGATCTTCCGACCGGGCATACAACGCGCCTGGGGCGCCGACAACGTCGTAGTGAACGACAACAGCGCCACCGTGATGGCCTCCCTGCCCACCGACCCGTGGGATAAGGCCATCTGCGACGACTTCAAAGTCGAGACCGGTGCGGGACGGCAACTGCCAAGCCAGATGCTTCAGGACGTTGATCGATCGATGGCGGCTGGCCGCTGCGAATCCAGCGCTTGCTGGTCGGATCGGGCGCTGTTCGCCTGGGTGGTCACCGCGGAGAAGGAGAACGCGGACTACCGGGTCTACCGGGTCCAGGTGTTCAAAAACCTCAAGCCCTGGTGGACGGCGACCAAAAAGGTCTGCCGCCCGTAGTGCCGGATGGAGCCGGCAAAGGATTGAAAAAGGAGCTGCCTCGCGGTAGCTCCTTCTTTAATTTCTGTCCTTGATTATGTCAAATGTAATGCGCGCCTCCCCGGTGCCGCTTGAAAAAAAGACTCCATCTGTGCGTCCGCTGTCCGGCGGTGGAATCCACGAAAAAATTCCAGATGCAGGCAAACATGCCGCAATTCTTCCGGCTCATTTCGCCTCCCCTCATCTCCGCTAGTTGGATTAGTTCTCCCATGTTGCCTCCTCAAGCCAGCGGTTCGATCAAATAACGTCCCGGATGATCGAATACGTCGCTCGCCGGCTCACCCCGCTTCTCGCAACGATCGCGAGCGTCAGGGTTGCCACGGAACAGCACTCTGGGAAACCGGGAGAATTTGTGCTTCTTGGCCCAGGCCTTCTTTGCTTTCTCTTTTTTCGGGCCATCAGCCATATCCGCGACAGTGCAGGCCTCCTCGTACGCTTTTCCAACAACGGCTCTTCCATCTAATCGTGGTATCATCATCGGCGCCTCCTCAGTATGGCGGTTTGGCGGAAGCGTAGCGGCCGTTCATGACCACCGCCTTCCAATCAGCCTCGGTGGTGTTTGCCATGACCGCGGCAACCAATTCATTACGCCGGTAAATCACCGACGGCCAAATTTTTTTGTGCTTTTTGCACCAGGCCGCTTTGGCCTTGTCTTTTTCCGGGCCGTCAGCCATCTCGTCAATCCGAACGACCTCGGTATTCTGTTCGCTCGTCAATCCGACAAGCTCCATCGCCGTCTCCTTTCGTAATTTATACTAAAAAATGATCGGATCTTTTACGCACTCCTACGCATCTTCTCCCAAAACACCAACAGCGGCGGCGCGACGAAAATAGATGAGTAAGTACCGATGGCGATGCCGATGGTGAGCGCCAGCGCGAACGGACGGATGGAAGCGCCGCCGAAAATCAGCACCGCGAGCAAGGTAAAAATTACCGTCAAGGAAGTATTGAGTGACCGAACGATCGTTTGGTTAAGACTGACATTGACCGTGCCTTCGAAATCCTCGCTGCTTTTCGGCAGATTCTCGCGGATACGGTCAAAAACCACGATGGTGTCGTGGACCGAATAACCGATGACCGTTAGTATCGCCGCCACGAACGGCGTATTGATCTCCACCCCCTGGAACTTGCCCAGCAGGGCGAAAACACCGAGCGTGATGATAGCATCATGCACCAGCGCGATCAATGCCGCGCTGCCGTATTTCCAGGAAGCTACCGGTTTGGAAACTTTGCGGAAGGCATAACTGATATAGATCAGGATGCCGATCAGCACGAAAAAAATCGCGTAGACTGATTTAGTTTTCAGCTCATCGCCGATGGACGGACCGACCGAATCGAAGCGGATTTCTTCAATCAGCGGCGCCTGCTTGTCTTTGTTGAGGCTCCCGGCCAGCTTTTCCAAAGTGGCTAGTGCCGCGCTATGTTTTTCTTCCGTCGTATCCTGGAAGCGCAAAACCATATTGGTCACTCCGACCGGCTGGACGACCAAACCCGTAAGCTGAGCCGCCGCATCGTTTTTCACCGCATCTTCGACCTGAGTCACCGTCGGCCGGTCAGTTGCGAAGCGCACTTCCAAAAGACTGCCGCCGGTAAAATCGATACCGAACTTGAAGCCCCAGAGAGAAAGCGCGGCCACCGCCAGCACGAACAAGGCAGCAGAAAAACCGAGCCAAAGATTCCTTTTTTGAATGATTTTATAATTGGTCATATGAAATATAATTTGTAAACTTGTAATTTGTGAATTGGTAACATGCAATTAGTAATTTGGATGTTTGAATTTCCAAATTACATATTCACCAATTTACTAATTGACTACTTGTGTGCGCCGATCAGCCAATTCTTCTTTTCCAGCCAACCCTCCGGTATGAGCTTCAAGAAAGTACGGGTAACAAAGATAGCAGTGAACATGGAAACCAAGACACCTAAGCTAAGGGTGATCGCGAATCCCTTGACCACGCTGGTGGCGAACTGGATCAGGATGAAACAGGTGATGAGAGTGGAAATATTGGAGTCGCGGATCGACGGCCAAGCCCGTTTGAAACCTTCCTCAAGCGCCTGTCCGAGCGGCCTGCCGGCATGGATCTCTTCTCGCAATCTGGCAAAGATCAGGATGTTGGCGTCTACCGCCATACCCATAGACATGATGAAACCGGCCAGACCGGACAGGGTCAAGGTCACCGGCCAAAGTTTGAAGATGGCGAGCAACACTACGCCGTAAACCACCAGAGCGAGCACTGATAAGAATCCCGGGAATCGATAAAACATAATCATAAACAAGGCGATTACGGCGAAAGCTACCAAGCCCGCTTTCATGCTGTTGTCGACAGATTGCTGGCCGAGACTGGCGCCGATGGTCTGCTGGTTAACCAAGTTGATCGGTACCGGCAAGGCGCCGGCGTTTAGACGCTGAGCCAGGAGCTTAGCCTCGGTGATATCGAATTTACCGGAAATGACAGCCTTGCCGCCGGTGATCGCTTCATTGACGGTCGGCGAACTGATCGGGTAGCCGTCCAGAAAGATCGAGACCTGCTTGCCTACGTTGCGCGCCGTAATCTCACCGAATAATTTCGTTCCCTCTTCATCGAAAGCCAGGGATACCTCCGGCGAACCGTCATTCGGGTCGAACTCCACGCTGGCATTTTTCAAATTTTTTCCGGTCAGCTCCGTATTCACCCAATCGGACTGATTGCCGGTGATATCGGCCTCGCTCATCGTCTTGATCAATATATGACGGACCTTGATTTCCTTTGTCTTGCGTTCATCTTGCTTGTAAATCAGATGGAAACCGAACTTCGTCTCGATTGGTCCTTGAATCGTGTCTTTGGCCTGCGGGAAAACTGTGTTGTCGAATTCCGGCACCATGGTACCGCGTCCGAACCACCCGAGATCTCCGCCCGATTCGCGCGCGCCGGGTTCGGTGGAATTATTCTTGACTAATTCCGCGAAATTCTTAGCGGTAGCTTGAGCTTTCAGTTTGTTTATCTTTTCCAACGCCTGCTCACGTGTCAGGCCGCTGTCACAGCTTTCCGATTCCTTGAAGCAAATCAGCAGATGAGAAGCCTTAACCTCGACCTGTTCCTGATTATTGAATGGATCGGTCTTTACCCGGCTGTCCTCTACTTTGACTATTTCATAGCCCTGGGAGGTTTTAGCAATATCTTTGGAAGTCTGGTTGACCGGAATTTTGGCGGCCAGGTTGAAAATTTCTTTGTTGTCCGCCTCGGTGATCCAGCCCAGATCGCCGCCTTTCTTGCTGCCGTCAGAATTGATGTTCAGGGTGTCCTGCGTAAATTGATCCGCCAGCGCGATGAAATCGCCGCCCGAATGCACTTTGCCGAGTATATCGGTCGCTTTCTTTTCGGCTTCCTTGTTCGTCTTGGCAAGCTGTTCTTGCTCCTCAGCGGTCAGCTCACGTTTGGCTGTATTCTGTTCTTTGAATTCGAGAAGCGGCGTCTCGCCGATCATTTTGATTGCTTGCGACACATCCTTGATGCCGGCCAGCTCCACCAATACATAATAATTCCCGCTGGAAAAATTTGTCTGGATGTTCGGTTCAGCCACGCCGAAAACATTGACGCGCCGCTCGATCACGTCGCGGACGCCGGCCACCGCGCTGGTCCTGTCCGCTGCCGGAATAGCCGAAACGTCAGCCTGATAGGTCAGCTGCGTGCCGCCCTGGAGATCAAGCCCCAGACGGAACGGTATTTCCTTGGTTTTCGGCAGGCGGACCGAGTTGCCGGTCTTTGAAAAAATCTTATCCGACAGGCGGTTGTAATAACTACCGCCAACCACCAGTGAGGCGGCAATGACTAAAATGATGAGCAATATAAATACGCGCCAAGTCTTGGTGCGTCCCCCTGCTTGAAAGATCCTTTGTGAGATATTTGGCATAAAAAAATAAATCCCGCATTATACGGAAGTGCATAACAAGGGAAAATTGTGTAAATAGTAACTTTATTTTAGGCTAAAACCAGTCAAAATGCAAGTTTTTTATCTTGGCTAAAATTAAGCAAAAATCAGCTGATAATAAACCAAGTTCAACTAAGGTCTAAAGCATCCAATGGAACGGCCAGGTCAGAAGCTCATAAAATTTCTGCAAGGGTGAGCGGCGGGACCAATCCTTAGACAGTACCTCCTTAGCGTTTTTCAGATCATTGATAAACTGCTCGCGGACCTCGCCGATGAAACGGGTATCGACGCTTATCAAGTCGTCTTCATAATTGTAAACGAAGCTCAAGCTGTCGAGATTACAACTGCCGACGGCCGACCAGGCGTCATCGACGACCGCGCTCTTGACGTGGAGCATCTGTTCCCGCTTCAAACCGCTCGGGTAATGATATATTTTGACGCCCGAATTGAGCAACAGCCGGTAATATGATCTGCCGGCGGCATCAACCATGTCATAATCGGAACGTTCCGGCAACAAGAGGCGCACATCCAGGCCGCGCCGCGCTTTGCGCATCAGCCAGAAAAACAGCCGCTGACTGGGCACGAAATATGGCGAAGTCAGATAGATATAGCGCTTAGCGTGCCGCAGCCGGCGCATATACTCATGATAGATATGGCGCTGGCGGAAGCGGGGTGAATTGATCAACAGCGCGAAATCGCCGACCACCTTCCAGTTGCGCTTGAAGCGGATATACCTGCCGGCCGAAATCGTCCGCCACATCAGCTCGAAAGCCTGGCTGAATTCGGCAACCACCGGTCCGCTGACGGACAGGTGGGTGTCCCGCCAATGGCGCATCCGCTCCTCGATGCCCACGCCGCCGGTGAATGCGACCGCCTTGTCGACGACCAGCAGTTTGCGGTGATTGCGGAAAAAAAAGGAAGAAATATTATTTATCCGCCAGGGACTGATCGGGCTGAAAACCTTCACCTCGATACCGGCCTTGACGAGCTCGCGATGAGGTCTGGAGTTATAGAACGTATAGCTGCCGCCGCCATCAATGATCAGGCGCACCCGCACCCCCTCCTTCACTTTAGCGACGAATAGATCATAAAAACGCCGCCCGATGGAATCGTATTCGAAGATGAATTGCTCGAAATCGATCGACTTGGTCGCCGCGGCGCAAGCCTCGAACATCGCTTCCCAGGCCGTCTCGCCGGTCAGATAAAATTTCCAACTTGTATCGAACATAATTTTTTTATTCTACTGAGCTCCAGTGCCACCATTCATTCTTGTAATTCTTGAAATCGGCTTTTTCCATCACCCGGCAGAGCAGCCGCCGGTTTTTCCTCACTTCCCTTTCGAGCGAATTTAATTTTTTTTTCTTTTCGAAAAAATCGGTCGCAGCCGCGCTGGTTGAGTCGTCAAAATCAGTGCCCATATACAGTTCGCTTCCCTGCCGGTCGATGATTGTCAGGTCGAGCGCGCCGCCGTTGCGGTGCGTGTCCGGCCGCGTTACCTTTTTCAATGGCTTGGCGCAAAAACTGTCGACCAGACGATCGACTTCTTTTTTAGGCAGCCGCGGATTGGCGTGCTTCAACCGGCGGCGAAAATTCTCGATCATCTTTACCTGCACGGCAAGGGTCCTGTAACAATCCCAAACTTTGAAAGTATGGCCTACCGGCAACAGCTTTCGCGCCCGAACCAGTTTTTTTGCCACCGATTCGCGCGCCAGCACCCGCGGCTCGCTGGTCCAGCCATAAAAATAATAACGCGGCTCGGTGACGAATTTGTATTTTGTCAGATCGACTAATTTCATCAGCTTATTATTTATTTTTCTTTTGTCTCAAGAAAGCGGCCGATCGCCGGCCGAAAGACAGGATTGAAATCGACTTCGCGCAATTCTCCGGCATCGATCCATTGCAGCTCGGCGATTTCTTCTTTTATCGCCGGATCGACTGTTTCTTTATCCTGTATATCACCGACAAGATTGCCAGTGTAGACCAGCAGCACGGCTTTGAAGTATCGGTCGATATCTGTGCAATAATAATTGTTCTCCCCGACATATATCGGCTGCTCACCGACCTCCACCCGGTAGCCGGTTTCTTCGCGACATTCCCGCAGAATGCCTCCCTTGATAGATTCTCCCAATTCTATCCTGCCGCCCGGTAATTCCCACTTATCGCTCCAGACAGAACGGACCACCAGGGTCTTGCCGCCGGATCCGATCAGTACATATCCGGAAATCCGCCATTCCGGCTGAACATTTTCCGGTTTCTCCACGCTTTCCCCTTTTTCGTTAAAATATATTTCCATATTACTTCCCATGGCACTTCTTGTACTTAAGGCCCGAACCGCAGGGGCACAGGTCGTTTCTGCCGATCTTTTCGCCTGACTCGTTTTTTGCCTTATCTTTTGCCAGGGTCAAGAGCGACCCGCCGCCATTCGTCATCTCTTTGGCTGGCGCACTAAAAGTTACGGCGCGGTCGGCCAGACTCCGTCCGGCAAACTGCTGGACCAGACCTACCTTATAGATACTGTAAACCACCTGCTTTTGGATCAGGTTGGTCAGCTCGTTATAAAGGCCGTAAGCCTCTTTTTTATATTCCACCAATGGATCGCGCTGGCCATAGCCGCGCAAGCCGATGCCCTGCCGCATGCTGGCCATCGCCTCCAGATGCTCGATCCAAAGCAGATCGATGGAGCGGATCAAGATGTCTTTCTCGATCTGCAACCAATCCAGTCCCGCCTCGCTCGCCTGCGCTCTAAGTTTTTCATAAGCCGACTCGGCCAGACCGACCAAGTGGTCGATGATTGCGGTGCGCGCGTTGGCGGCATCCAGTTTGTTGCCATTCTCGGTGAATTTGGCCAGATCGGTGGCCAATGTTTGTTCCACCGAAAAAATCGTACCGGCCACCTGGTAAATTTCCGTCAGGTTCCATTCGGTCACCGCTTCGGCGCCGGTGTGGAACGCGACCACCTGTTCGATCTCGCTCTCTACCATCTCCAGGATGACCTCTGACAGATTCTTACCGGCAACCCGGCTATCAGCCAACTCCAGGATTTCCCTCCTGCGTTTGTAAATCGACTCGCGATGCTTGTTGATTACGTCATCGTATTCCACCAGGTGTTTTCTGATATCGAAATTATTGCCTTCGACTTTTTTCTGTGCCGATTCGATCGAGCGCGAGATCAATTTGTTTTCGATCGGCATATCTTCGGGCAGTTTGAGCGTCGTCATCAGATTTTTCATCCGGTCACCGCCGAAGATGCGCATCAGGTCGTCCTCGGTCGAGACATAAAACTGAGACGAACCGGCGTCGCCTTGCCGACCAGCACGGCCCCGGAGCTGATTATCGATGCGCCGCGCTTCGTGCCGCTCGGTACCGATCACGTGCAGGCCGCCGAGTGCGATCACTTTATCGTGCTGCACTTTCCAATCCGCGTATTCCGGGCTGTCTTTGGAAGGCTCCTTGCCTCCGAGCATGATGTCCACGCCACGGCCGGCCATGTTAGTGGCGAGCGTTATGGCGCCGACGCGCCCCGCGTCAGCGATGATCTGCGCTTCTTTTTCGTGGTTCTTGGCATTGAGCAGCTCCGCCTTGAGCCCCTCGCGCTCCATCATCAGGGTCAGCGCTTCGTTTTTCTCGATCGAGATCGTGCCGATCAGCACCGGCTGCCCGAGCTCGTGCCGGCGCTTCGCCTCCGCGATCACCGCCTGGAACTTCCCCTCCTCCGACCGATAGATCAGATCGTTCAAGTCTTTGCGTACCATCGGCCGATGGGTCGGGATGGCGGTGACTTCGAGCTTGTATATCTTGAAAAATTCCTCCGCTTCGGTCATGGCAGTACCGGTCATACCGGCCAATTTTTTATACATGCGGAAATAATTCTGGAAAGTGATGGTCGCGAGCGTCTGGCTTTCCCGCTGGACTTTGACGCCCTCTTTGGCCTCGATCGCCTGGTGCAGGCCTTCCGAATAGCGCCGTCCGTGCATCAGCCGGCCGGTAAATTCATCCACGATGATCACCTCGTCGTCCCGCACCACATAATCGCGGTCGATCTTGAACAAGACGCGCGCTTTCAAGGCCTGTTCGATATGATGGACTTCGCGGATGCCGCCGGTAGTATAAATGTTGTCCACCCCGAGCCATTTCTCCATCTTGCCGATACCCGCTTCGGTTAGAGTGGCCGCGCGCATCTTTTCGTCCACATTGTAATCCTCATCCAGTACCAATCGTTCCACCAGTTGCGCGAATTTGAAATATTTATCGGTTGATTCCTCCACCGCGCCGGAAATGATCAAAGGGGTGCGCGCCTCGTCGATCAGGATCGAGTCAACTTCGTCCACAATCGCGTAATAAAGCGGCCGTTGGACCATCTCGGCGACACTCGCCACCATATTATCCCGCAGATAATCAAAACCGAATTCGTTGTTGGTGCCGTAAAGGATATCGCAAAGATAAGCCTCGCGACGCGGTACCGGCCGGAAGTGTTTCAATCTTTCGTCATATTGCTGCGCGTCCGTGTATTCCGGATCATAGATGAAGGCGCTGTCGTGGATGATCACTCCGGTCGTCAGTCCGAGCGCATGATAGACCCGCGCCATCCAGCCGGCGCCGAGACGGGACAGATAGTCATTGACGGTGATAAGCTGCGCGCCCCAGCCGGTGAGCGCGTTCAGGTACAGCGGCAAGGTCGCCACCAGGGTCTTGCCCTCGCCGGTGCGCATCTCGGCGATCTGCCCGCGATGAAGTGAGATGCCACCCAATAGCTGGACGTCATACGGCCGCTGCCCGAGAGTGCGCCGGGCTGCTTCCCGCGCGGCGGCAAAAGCTTCGGGCAGGAGATCATCCAGCTTTTTTAAAACCGACTCGTCGCCGAATGCCGCGCCTTCCGCGCCAACCCGCCGCTTAAACTCTGATGTAACCGCTTTCAGCTCCTCATCGCTCAAAGCCGAAAAACGCGGTTCTAACGCGTTAATTTCGCGCACCAGCGGCTCCATGGTCTTGATATATTTTTCATTGGCGTCGCCGAACAGATTACTGAATATGGACATAGATAAATGGATATATAATCAATTCTAAATTCTAAATTTTAAATCAATTCTAAATATTTTAATGACAAAATTTAATTCAAAAAAAATAACTATGCTCTCTATTTAATTTTTTAAATTTATTCATTTAAAATTCAATTATAATTTAAAATTAAAAATTTAAAATTAACTTACTTATTATACTAACTATCACAAAAAAAATCAACCCTGTTAAATGTGGCTATGCCACTCCAGCCTGGCTGGATATAACAGGGTCAACCCTAAAATTCGGCTGATTTTTGACTTACTTATCTTTGCCTCTTATCCCTTCCGCTTCCGGTCTATCTTTTTCTCTTTATATTTTATTATCTTGTCTATCAGGTGCTCCTTGACCTTATCGACCGCCTTGAAGATATCCGTCGCGGTCCTCTCCACCCGCAACAGTTCGCCCGGCAGATCCAGATTCACCTCGGCGCGATAAATCTCGCCGCTTTTCTGTCCGCCCACCGACAGGCCAACTTCTACGTGGCAGTTGAGTACCTGTATTCTGCCGAGATATCGCTCCAGCATATTCATTTTTTTCTGCACGTAAACCTTGATTTCTTCGGATAGTTCCAATTTTGTCGCTTTGATGTCTATCATCATATGTTTGTTTTTTTGCGGTACCGGCCTGAAGACCGCCGCATGAACTTAAGAATTTAAATATTTATTGCATCTGGCCACCACGTCTTTCGGGAAAAAATGCATCTTTACCAAAAAATCGAGCGCCCCGACCGCCTTAGCCTCATCGATGATCTCTTTCTTCTGCAGATTCGACAGCACTACCGTCTTGATATTCTTCGTCTTCGGCTCCGCTTTCAATCTTTTCAACAGTTCCAGCCCGCTCATGTCGCCCAGAATCATGTCCAAAAAGATTATATCCGGCTGTTCCAAAACGGCCGTTTTTAGGGCCTTGGCGCCATTATCGGCGATGATGACATGGTAGCCGTTATTCTTGAACTCCAATTCATACATCATCGACTGGGTCGGGTCGTCTTCGACCAGCATGACTTTTTTAGCTGCCTCCTTGGCCATATGCTACGTAATATATTATATACTATTTGTTGATCATTTTTGCAACCATCGACTGTGCATTAGTCGGCATCAGCCGATCGAAGTAGATCGGCAGGGTCAGGGCGAAAGTCGTGCCCTTGTTCACGTCCGTCTTTTCGATCTCGATCTTAGCGCCGGGATTGGCGTCAACTATCTTCTTGATGATGTAAAGCCCGAGGCCCGAGCCGTCGGTAAAGGTCACTACCGCGTTCTCGGCGCGGCCGAATTTGTGAAAAAGTTTCGCCAGGTCCTTCCGCGGGATGCCGATACCCGTGTCCGCGACGCGGATCACCACCGTCTCTCTTTCAACTGTCAGCGATACGGTGATCGAACCTTTCATGGTATATTGCAGCGAATTGTTGATCAGGTTGACCAGCGCCTGCTCCAAATACCGCTCGTCCGAATACACCGGCGGCAACGGCTCGGGCGGATAGACGAAATTCAGCTGGATTTTTCTGGTGTTGGCGCTGCGCATCTTTTCCGACTCGACTTTTTTCATCAGCTCATTCAGGTCGACCGGCTGCAGGCGGATGGTGAAGCGGTCCGTGTCCATTTCGGAGGCGCGCAAGATATCATTGATAGTCTCGCCAAGCTTGATCGCCTTCTCCAGCGCTCCGCGGATGAATTCTTTCCGCTTTTCTTCCGGCACCGAATTTTCTTCCAGCATGGAAAGCACTCCTTTGATCACCGATACCGGCGTACGCAGCTGATGCGAGGTGATATCCAGGAATTCGCTGCGCATCTCCATCAATTTTTTCAGATGTTCGGCTGTACCTTTCAGCTCTTTAGTCTGCTCATCGACTTTCTGCTGCAAATTCTGGTTGAAATCCGCCACCTCCTGATACAAATAGGCATTTTCGATCGCTACTGCCGCCTGCGCGCTGATGATTTCCAAAAAGTCGATATCTTCCTGGCTATAGAACCCGCCGTTCATCTTTTCTTTGAGCAAAATGAAGCCGGTTACATGCGAACGGATGGAGAGGGGCGCGATGACCTTCGCCTTCAGACGTTCCAGCTCCCGGGCCATTTTTTTCCTTCCCGCCCGCTCTTCTTCATCCAGGACGATTATCCTCTTTTCAGCGGCAAAAGACTCTTTCAGGCGTTCACCGATCTCGATGCGCTTGTAGGTTTTGTTACCCAGCCGGAAGCAGACATCTGCCCGCTCGCGCTTATCACGGGCGAAAATGTAGACCTCGATCTTCTCCGCGGCCAGAATCTTCTTGAATTCCTCATTCAGGCTGTTGATCAGCTCATCCAGATCGATCACGCTGCTCAATTTTACGCTCAGATCCTTGATGATGCGGCGCGGATTATAGCCGCTGTAAAAAAGTATGTCTCCGGATTTTTGAATCCTATCGAACAACGGCACCAGCAGGACGGCGAATAGGATCGATTCCAAGGGTCCGATGATCAGGGCTCCCGGCTGGTACAAGCTGCCAAAAAGGATCTCTTCTGACAGAATGACGAAATAAAAAAACGCATAGGCGAAAGCGGCCAGGAGGCAATAAGTATATAGACGGCTGGCGATCATCCTGATACCCAAAAGACGGTAGCGCACGATCGCGAAGCCGGCGACCGCGATATAAAAAATTACGAAGTAATTGCCGACCGGATAGATATTGATCAGCTGCGGAAAAAAATCGGAAATGACGCCGACGTAACCGATCACACCGGCGAGCAGGATGCTCTTGATCTGATTCCTGGTGATAACACCGTGCTTGTTCAGGTTTATCACCTGCAGGTAAAAAGCATAGAACATCAGCAGGCTGAAATACAGCGGAAAAATGAAATAGACCGGTCCGGCCTTCACCCAATAATTAAAATCATACATCGGCGCTACCCCCGACTTGAAACCGGTGAAAAAACTCAGGGCAACCAGGGCCAGCCCGCAAAAATACATCAATACCAATTCTCTTTTCTTATCGTTCAGTTTCAACAGTGTGATGATGAACTGGAAATAAAAAATCGGGATGAAGATCGCGGAGAGATCGAACAACTGCTGGAACAGCATGGCCTGACCGGAATTTTCCGCGGTGACCACCCGCCATAAGCTATAACTCCAAAAGCCCATGCATAAACTGACATAGAACCAGCTGCGATTCAGCCTTGATTGGAAATTTTTATACAGCACAAAAAAACCCAGCATAAAACTGAGGATTGCGGTAAGCAGACTGGAAATGGCAAATGAGTTCATTCTTTTTCCTTGATTATAGCGAAAGATACGTCTCTACTTTTGTATAATTATAACATCATTTATGACATATCGCAAAAAGCAGCCTCTCCGGGAGACTGCCCTTTTATTTTTCCGCTTGCTGTTCATTGTTCATTGTTCATTGTTCATTGAATTATAAGTATATTTGATCGCGGTCACCGGTACGCCGATGCGGCCGGTGTTGAAACTCTCGCCGCGGATGAATCTCTCCGCTTCCTCCCGGCCGATCTTTCCCCGGTAATAGGCGTAAGCGGCCTCAAAATAAACGCTCGCCAGATCATCGGCTCGGTCGAACAAGTCAGTGATCAATTCCCGCTTAGGATGCCCCGTAATGACGTCCTTATAATCTACCAGGTCGGGGATGATCCGCTTATCTGCCTTGAGGTTGGCATAAGACAAGCCGTAAAAAAGTTTGGCGGTTTTTACGCCAATTTTGAATAGGGTGTACAAAAAATAATACGCCAGGCGGCTGTTTTCCATCAGGGAGATCAGGTTCTTCCGGATAAGCAATTCGGCGGTTTCCGCTTTTTTTACATCGAACTTTTCTTTCAATATTTCTGGAAAGCCCAATTTTTTTATTATCTTAAGGCGGATCAAATCATGAAAGAAAAAATTTTCATTCACCTTACGGTCCAAAAAAGTCTCAAAATGTCGGTGCAGATACATCGCCTCGTAACGCCGATTCTCATCCTCATCAAAATAGTTGCCGGACAAAAAATAAATCAGAGGATGAAAGGTGATGTCCAGCGCCGCGTGAGTCAGATAACCGAAGACGAAAGCCAGGTCAGTTTCGCTCGCGCGAGCCTTGGCCAGGTCGAGCAGGTCGAAAATCATGATGTTGGTGCGCTCGCCGTGCCGGCCATGGAGGATCTCTGACACCTCACGCACACGCGCTTTCGGACTATAATAAAAAGCGTCCGGCATCACCGAACCGAGATAAAAAGCCTGTAAATTTCCATTCACGATCCGCTGCCATTCTTTCTGCTCGGTCTGCTCGATTACGCGGTGCGCGAAATAAAGATGGGTATTTTCTTTAGGCACGTTTCAAATTAAAAATTATGATAACTATGTCATTGCGAGGAGCTCCGCCGGCTGGCGGAAGCGACGAAGCAATCTCCGGTTTATCGCACGAAGCCTGAGATTGCCACGCTCCCTTCGGTCGCTCGCAATGACAGTCTAAATTTTACATTTTACACTTAAAATATTCCCGTAATCTTATGCCAGAGGCCGATGAACTTGTCGCCGAATTTGAGCACATCCCGGAAAGTGACAATGGTCACGAGTACCATCAGCAAGGCAAAGCCGATGTTATGAAGAATGGCTTCGACCTCGCGGTTCATCGGCTTGCCCTTGATCTTTTCGATGATCAGGAAGAGCACTCTGCCGCCGTCGAGCGCCGGAATCGGCAGAAAATTGATGATTGCCAGGTTGAGCGACAGCAAGGCCGCGAACTGCAAAAGATAGATGAAGCCCATGCGAGCGGCTTGGCCGGTAAGCGAGGCGATGCCGACTGGACCAGCTACTTCGGCCGTCACGCCCTTGCCCAAAATCAGACTCTTTATCAATTCATAAAACGCTCCCAAGATCACACCAAGCAGTTCGAAAGTAGTCGTGACTCCCTGCCAGATCGCCCTGTACCAGGGATATTTGACAATACCGGTTTCAACGAGCGCCACGCCGATACCTCCCTTGCCGGTCTCTTTCATCAGCTCGGGCGTGATCTGATAATCCTTGATCTGGCCCTCGTGCTTGATCTGATAGGTAAGATTTTTCCCGGTATTGCTATCCACGTATTGCTGCAACTCCTGATAAGTCAAAAAAGTCTTGTTATCGATGGAGACGATCGAGTCGCCGACCACCAATCCGGCCTGGTTCGCCGGTGTATTCGGCAGAACATGCACGATCTGGATTTGACGGCTAGCCACTTTCGCTCCCGGGGAGAGCGCTTCGAGATCCTGCGGCATGCCGATCATCAGGCCGAAAGAGATCAGCACGATCGCCAGAAGCACGTTCATGCTGACGCCGGCGGAAAGTACGACCGCCCGCTGCCAGATCTTCTTGTTAATGAAATGGTTCGGGTCGCTGCTGGTCGCGTCATCCTCGTTCAATTTGACAAACCCTCCCATCGGGATCCAGTTTAGGGAATAGATCGTGGTCGGGCAATCACGCACCTCCTTGCCTCCCCAGACGAATTTCCACTTGCCCTGATCGTTCTTGTAGATGCCACCGAGCCTCGGAGGAAAACCGAAGCCGAATTCATCCGCTTTGATGCCGAAACGCCGGGCTGTCATGAAATGCCCGAGCTCGTGGACGAAGACTAAAAGCGATAATACTAATATAAAAGTTATGATAGTCAATAACATAATCGGAATTAAGTTTATTTTAATTCAAAATGAAAAAATCAAAAATCAAAATGACAGTTAAAAATGTAAAATATTAATGCAACAACTAAGTAATTTAATTTTTAACTTTAAATTGTCATTTTACATTTTGATATTTATATTTTGATTTTTAAACGGTCATTATCTCAGCCTCTTTCTTTTCCCGCAACGCCTTGATTTCCTCGTTGCGCTTCGTCACCTCTTCATCCAGCTCCTTAATGAAACGGAATTTATCGTCTTCGTTCAAGACCTTGTTCTCTTCCGCCTCCTCGATCGCCTTCTTAACATCGTCCCTGGTCTGTCTAATCGCGATGCGCGCCTCCTCCATCTTTTCGTTCAATTTTTTGACCAGGTCCTTGCGATTTTCCTCGGTCATCGGCGGCACGGTCAAACGCAGTTGCCCGCCCTCATTCACTACGCCGAACCCGAGGTCGGCCTCGACGATCGCCTTCTCGATCTCTTTGAGCGTCGTCTTATCCCAAGGCGCGATGACGATGCTACGGCCGTCAGCCACCGTGATGCTCGCCAGACCGTTTAACGGCGTCTTCACACCATAGGCCTCGGCAGCCACCCCGTCGAGCACCATCGGATTGGCGCGTCCGGTGCGCAAAGTTGCGATTTCTTTCTTGAAAAAATCGATGGTCTTGATAAATTCAGGTTGCTTTGATTGTAAGTAGGGGTTCATAGGTTTTGTTTAATTAAAAATGTAAAAATCAAAAATCAAAATGACAATTTAAAATGTAAAATTATTTTTTACCTTTAAGTGTTAAAATACTTGAAGCGATTATATTTGCTATTTCGATTAATTCTGATAGCAACCAATCCAATTCCTTTCTTTCTCCTTTACCTAAATCTCGTAAAAGTGATATCTAAACCTTTGATTCATTGGCCGATTTTAATGAATGGGTGAAAAAGTTAATAAAATCTTTTCTTGAACTGGCAGAATTAGCTTCAATATAATTAGCTAATATGCTTGTGCCGCTGCGAATTAATTGCTTTCCCATTGTTTGACAGACTGAGTCGCTCGGCAACTTATCAATAAATCTTATCAGTCTTAATACAAAATTGTACAGTCTTTTTTTGAATTCATTTTTAAATTTTGCACTGTCATTTTTCATTTTGATTTTTGATTTTTACATTTATAGCATCATTCAAAATTACTTTTGTAAACTCCTCACCCCTAAATAAACAATATTCCCATCCACCGGGTCGACATCCAGGAACCAGCCGGCGCGGCTTGAAGGCAGTTTTTTGGTGGTCCAGGACTTGCCTCCATCCACCGTCTTGTAAAAAGTGGTGTTAGTCACGTAATAAAGTTCGTTTTCATTCTTCGGGTTGGCCGCGAAGGCATTGATGATCGCTTTGGAGTCGGCTGTCAATAATTCTACCTTGGACCAGCTGTCGCCGAAACTTTCCGACTTCAACAGCCCGTACTTCGTCACCAAAAATACCGTACTGGTGCCGGTCTGTCCAAAAGCCATAGCGCGGAAAGCATTGGCCTCCTTGAAATCTTTCAGATTCTCCTTTAGCGTCACCCAGGTGTTGCCTCCATCCCTGGAGCGATAGATCCCTTTCGTTTCGCTCGCGGCGAACAGCACTTTGTTGTTCTGCGGCGCAATATACAATTTTACCAGTTTGATGCTTTTCAAATGATTGACCGCCGTCCAGCTGCCGCCGCCGTCGTTGCTCCGGTAGATATCGCCACGCGAGGTGGCGATAAAAATTTCTTTTGAATCGGATGGATTGATCGCGAGACCGTTCACGGTCACGGCGAGATCGGTATCATAATATACCTGCGCCCAGGTGCGACTGCAATCAGTCGACTTATTCAGCCGATTATTGATCGCGACATAGATATTGCAGTGGTTCGCCGGATCGATCGCGATTGCGCGGGGAGTGACCTTGCCCAGGATGCCGACCCGCTGCCAGGATTCGCCGGCATCATAACTGTATAGCAGACCCTCATTGACGGCTCCGATATACAGCGCGTTGCGGTCCGACGGATCGCGGGCGATGGAATAAAGATCAAAGGGGCCGAAACTCATCGCCCGGCCGCTGACATTGGCGATCAAAGACTTTTGCGTCCAAAGATTGCCTTTATTTATGCTCTTCCAAAAGCCGCCATCGTTAGGATTCACCGCGGTGCTTGAACTGCCGCCGAAGTTGATGGTGCAGGCGGTCGTGGTTAAGGCAATGGCTGTGAGAGCAATTAATGTTAAAAGTTTTGATTTCATAATTTTTTATATTAACTTAACGAAATGTAAAATGAAAAAATCAAAAATCAAAATGACAGTTCAAAATGTAAAATATTAACGCAACAACTAAGTAATTTAATTTTTAACTTTAAATTGTCATTTTTCATTTTGATATTTACATTTTAATTTAAATCGCCATGGCGACTTGCTCCAGCACCAGCTTCGGATTGACGTTCGCGCGCAGGTAAGCCTCGGCGCGCCGGAGACTCAAATCAAGATTCAACAGCGCCTGCGGACTCAGTTTCTGCCGGGTGATTTCCGGCAGCACGATCTCATGCTGCACGAGATCTTCCTGCCCGAAGCCGGCCAAAAACAGATCGCGCGAAATGCCATGCCAGACCTCCAAAATCCGTTTAGCGATCCGCGCCGCCTCCTGCCCGCTCGCCTTCTCTCCCAAAATCTCCGCGATCGCCGCAAAGCGCGCGTTCAAATCGCTCGTAAAAAAAGATAGAAAAACCTCGGCCCGCCTCAGATGTTTTTCATAATATTCCTTATCCTCCAGAAACTTCACCGCCAAAGCCGGCCGCCCCAGCGCCAAACGGGCCAGATTTTTTGCCTGGCTGCGGTTCACGCCATGCTCCTTGATCAGATAATCATAGATGGTATCCGTCTTGACCGGACGGAAATTGAGTACCTGGCTCCTGGAAACGATCGTCTGCGGGAGAGCCTCCAGGTCGGCAGTGATCAAAATGACTACCACTCTTTCTTTCGGTTCTTCCAGGGTTTTCAGCAGCGCGTTAGCCGCCTCTTCAGAAAGACTCTCCGCGTTCTTGATGATGCCGATCTTATATGAATTCAGGAACGAGCTCATGCCGAGGATGCGGATGAATTCTCGTACCTGTTCCACACTGATATTTTTCTTATCCTTGTCGCGGCGCAAGAGATGAAAGTCGGCGTGGATGCTGGCCAGACTCTCTTCGTCTTTCTGCATCTCCACCGTCAGGTGCTGGCGGCAGGACGGGCACTCACCGCAGGGCAAACTCTTCGCGACCCCCCGCTTTTCGCACAACAGGCTGTAGGCGAAAAAATTGGCGATGGTGTGTTTGCCGAGCTTGGACGGACCGGCAAAGATATATGTGCCGGAGACTTCGTTGCCCGCCAGACTTTTGGCTAAAAAATCAACTATATGACCGTTTCCAAGGATAGGCCAATTTAACTTAATTTCACTCTTATTCATTAACTAATTATACAAAGATAAGCAGGAAAAGGCAATGAGGGGATTGTAATTTGTTAATTTGTAAATTGGTGAATTCGAAGTCCCCAAATTACTAATTACCAATTACAAATTACTCACTCTCTCCCCTTGCCTTTTTCCCCTAAAGTTACTATAGTATAGCTATGAAATCATTAAATATACCATTTAAATTATGAAAATCGTTGAAGACAAAATCGCCTTAACTGAACTTGCCGAAATGGCAAAAAAAATGTTCGGCAATCTGGTCAAGGCGGTGGTTGATGTGGAGCGTAAAATTATGGCCGTTGATGGCGAGTTGCATGCTGATGAAGAAGCATTGCTGATCCAGCACGGCTCAAAACAAACGGATCTTTGGGGAATAAACATCTATCCGGAACTCAACGGTGAAGATTTTATTGAATTTGATTCTATGATTAACCTTCGCCCCTCCCAAGGAAATCGCAGCCGCGGCGTAGAAAGCCAGGAAATTCAGCAAAAAATTTTAGAGATTGTAAATAAAATAATTATAAAATGAAAGTGTTGAATAATTATGAAACGCTTTCATCCCGAGCGTAGCGAGGGATCCTTTAAAGATAAAATTCAAAGTAACAACTTGCACACGATTAGAGATGATTGATTATTTAATAGTCTAAAAAGGCATGGAACATAAAAGTCTGGCCGGAGGCGGTTGGAATAAATTATCATTTTTTGAACAAATGGCGAATATCGGCAGCGAGGTTGAGCGTGCGCTTAAATGGAAAAGTAAAAATAATCAGGAATATGCCGACCTGGCACTGAACCGGGCGCTTGAACTTATTGATTTGACCGTCGCCGATGAACGAAATAAAAATAGGCTATCAGAAATTTTAAGAACTCGGGAAACGCTTGCAGATTTTTATTTTGGTAACAATGACTACCGGACGTCTGCCATCCAATTGCAAAAATATTTTTTTTCCTTTAATTTTGCCGCGAGAGCTACGGTGGCCGGATTTTAAAAACATGTAATTTGTGAATTCGTGAATTTGAAACTTCCAAATTACCAATTACAAATTACTAATTACTATGCATTACGCGATTAAATCATGAAAACAGCTTCTCAACTGAAAAAATTTTTTTTATTGGCAGGGGATATCGTCATCCTCTACGCCGCGCTTTATCTGACCCTGGTGATCCGCTACCGGGCGCTGCCGAGCGGATTTCTGTGGCAAGGCCATTTTGCCCCTTTCAGCATCGTTTTCGCCGGCTGGATCGTAATTTTTTATATCGCCAATCTCTACGACCTGAAATTAGCGACAAACAATACCCGCTTCTGGCAGATCATCGGCAAAAGCTATCTGGCCGCATTGTTATTCGCCTTCGCCTTCTTTTATCTGATGCCCGGGATCAGCATCGCGCCGAAGACCAATCTGATCATCTTCATCGCGATCGTCGCCATTTTGCTCGCCAGCTGGCGCCAATTTTATAATTGGTCGCTGGCCGCGTACCTGCCGAAAAGCAGCATCGCGGTAGTCGGTTGGAGTGATCAGGTCAGAGAGCTGATTGAGGAACTCAACGAAAAAAAACACCTCGGTTTCAAAATAAGCTTCATCATTGACGAAAAAAGCGGAACGGAGGGCTACTCGGGCGTGCCGTTCTGGCGCGACTACGGCAAGCTGACCGAACTGGTGCGAGAAAACAAGGTTTCGACGATCGTCTTATCATACGACCCGCACCAGTCGCAAGAGCTGCGCAATTCCCTGTTTGCCTGTCTGCCTCTGTCCGTCAACTTCATCAGCTTGCCGCTGTTTTACGAATCGATCACCGGGCGGGTGCCGATCAGCGTGATCAACCAGATGTGGTTTTTGGAAAATTTGAGCGAGGGCGGCAAGACGATTTTCGATACCATCAAACGCTTTGCCGACTTCTGTCTGGCCCTTGTTTTCATGCTGGTCTCCTTGATATTCTGGCCGTTGATCGCTCTGGCGATCAAACTGAACAGCGCCGGTCCGGTTTTCTTCATCCAGACCCGGCTCGGCAAGAACGGTGAGCCGTTTCGTCTGATCAAATTCCGCACGATGACTGTCGCCGGCAATGACTACGCGCCAACCGTAACGGGCGACAAGCGCATCACCGCTTTCGGCAACTTTTTACGTAAATCGCGCATCGATGAGATTCCCCAGCTCGTAAATATCATCAAAGGCGAGATGAGCTTCGTCGGACCCCGCCCTGAACGGCCGGAGCTGGTCTCGGACCTGGAAAAAAATATTCCATTCTACCGCGAACGGATGCTGGTCAAACCGGGTCTCACCGGCTGGGACCAGGTATCGGGCGAGTACCACTCACCTTCGCAGCCCGATACCATCAAAAAACTGCAATACGATCTCTTCTATATAAAAAACAGATCCGTCTATCTGGATCTGTCCATCGTCCTCAAAACCATCTACACCGTGCTATCGCGGGAAGGCAGATAATTTTATTACCAAATTACAAATTACTAATTACAAATTACTCAGCACCTTTCGTTCCATCTCAACAAGTCACATAACTCTTATCTTTTAATATAGCGCGGTATACCTCCTCTGTCTTCGCAAGCATCTTATCCAAAGAAAACATAATTTCCGCCCGCAAGCGAGCCGTCTCGCCCAGTTTTTTTCTGAGCTCGCGATTTTGAATAAGTTTTTCCAGCGCTTCTTTCATCCCCTTTTCATCGCTTTTCTCAACCAAGATGCCGCAGGATTCGTCAACCAGCTCAGGCAGGCCGCCGACGCGGGAGACGACCACCGGCACGCTGGCGCTCATCGCTTCGAGCGCGGACAGGCCGAAGCTTTCCCACTTGGATGCCAGTACGGAAATGTCCGCCTCAGCCAAAATTTTCAGCACCTCGCTCCGTGATAAACGCCCCAGAAGCTTGATCGCGCCTCCCGTATCGGCTGCGATCAATTTCAGGAGCGCTTCCCTTTTCGGCCCCTCGCCCACAATCAACAGCTCGGCCTTGTTTTTTACGCTCTCATCCAAAGAAGTGTAGGCCCGGACCAGAATTTCCGGTTCTTTGGGTTCCGCGAAGCGTCCGACGAAAACTATCTTTAATTTTTCTCCGGCGACTTTCGCTTTTTTTTCTGGCGTATACCCTGTTAGAAATTCCTGCGGCGCATAAAATTTCTCGGGAATTTTTCCATTCTGTAAACTCCTCGCAGCCTGGTTGCGAAGCGCTATTTCTGACAGGGCAAATTTTTCTATCCCGTTATGGACGACGACAAATTTCCCTGCCGGCGCTATCTTGTGTTTCAGGGCCAGATTTTTCGTGAATTCCGAGACACAGATGATCTTGGCAGTATAATACGCGGCCATTTTTTCCGCCGCTGCCGCGGCAAACCTGCTTACCGGGCCGACATAATCATTGAAGCCCCAGCCGTGCGCGGTGAAAATCGTCGGCACTTTATTTCTGACGGCAAGCCGCCCGAGAAACCCCGCAATCGAACTGTGGCAATGGACCAAGTCCGGCTTGAAGTTCCGGACCGCAATCCCTATTTCCAGTATCGCCTTGAGCGAGCGCAACGGATTATATGAGTTGGCAAAATACGGATTCGGGAAAAAAACCGCGCCTGCCTTTTTCACCTCGCCTTCGAGCCAGCCGCCGGGATAGCTCATCACCGCCACTTCATGGCCCTTACCGGTAAAATAACCGACAAGCTGCGCCACATGCGTCTGCGCCCCGCCCTCTTCCGATTTGGTTATGAGATAGAAAATTTTCATTTATTTTTTATCAAGCTAACCACCCTGTATCCATGATACCTTACGGTTCTGCGAAGGATGGCTCTCAGATAATTCGGATAATTGTCCTTATACTTATTGACCAATAATATATTCCTTCTCATGGTATTCGCCCGGTCGGTCAGGCTGATATTACCGCTATGCACCCGGTATTTCAGGAGATATTCATTTAGGATCGCGAACTTCCACTTGATGCCGATGCGCATCCACAAGTCATAATCCTCGATGCCGCTCAGATCCACGTCGTACGCGCCCAGATCCATAATCGCCTGCCGCGGGAACATCACGCTCGACTGGGCGAACGGATTCCTGATCAGGATCAACTTTCGCAAATCCTCGTCATCGGACGGATCGATATATCTCTTCAACTCTTTGCCATCCGCATCGATCGCAATCACCCCGCCGCCGACGAGCGCGTGATCAGGATGGCTCTCCAGAAATTCATACTGCTTAGAAAGTTTATCCGGGTCGCACCAGATGTCGTCGCTGTCGAGCATCGCTACATATTTTCCCCGCGCCAATTCCAGCCCGCGATTCCTCGACCGGCTGATCTTCAGATTTGTCTCATTCTTATAATACCTGATCCTCTCGTCTTTAGCGATAAAACCTTCCGCCACCTCGCGGGTGTTGTCGGTCGAGCCGTCATCAACGATCAAAAGTTCCCAGTCGGTGAAAGTCTGGGCGATCGCACTCTCTAGCGCCTCGGGCAAGAACCCGGCGCGGTTGTAGCTGATGGTCACGATGCTTATTTTCGGACTATTCATATTTTTATCCAGGCTTCGGGAATAATATCTTTCGAGTTAGCTTTTGAATTCTTGAACCAGCGCGCGGGGGCGATAATGGTCTTTTGCGGGTTTTGATTGAGCCAGGCGCCCCACCAGGAAAACGAGCTGTTGGCGACGATGTTATGTTTGCACCGGCTCATCAGGGTCAGTTCTTCATAATCTTTGAATTCCGGCCGGGAGACATAAACGGCCGGCGCCTCGAGCCTCAGATTTTCCCTGACCCAGGCGATGTCGTCGGAATAGATGAAAAAAACCGGCTGTACAATCTTTTTCTTGATGATATCTACGGCTCGGCGATAGTACCCCATGTCGCACGATCCGATGGTGCTTACCACTCGTTTATCCGTCACATAATCCCCGCGCCGTATGTGCAGAGAGACGGAATCGGCATCCGCCTCCTGTTTCGCGATCTCTTCTGCCGCAGGCGAGAAGCCGGTCTTCAAAGTAAATTCCCGCAATAAGATATCTCTGATATCGGAGAAATATTTCTCGCTCTGCCAAAAACCATCTAAATGAGAATTGTCAGGGGTAGCAAAAACCCGCCGGTCAAAGCCGATCTGGCCGATGCCGAAAACTTCTCTTTTGATTTTAGTTGCGAGTCTATAGAAAAATTCCTTCTTGTAGGCAAACTTCGCGATTTCCTGGTCGGTAGCGAAATTTTCAATGACATTGAAATGCCCTAAAGAATATTCCCTGGTGATATCCGGCCCGAACTCCTTGTTTTTATACCAGGAAATATCCAGCTTGAACGGATATTTCTTCGTGTGCGATAATTTTCGCCCTAGGGCATATTGGAACATCTGGTTCCCCAGCCCGCCGATCAATTTGACGATGATCATAATTTTCGATCTTGATTACAACAAATTATTTTCCGCCAAAAACTTCCCCTGCTCCCGTTGGATTTTTTTAGGCAAAACTTTGAAAAAAGCGATTTTTTTTGATTGCCAGCAATTTTCCGGAATGCCTCCGGCCACCTTTACTAAAAATACTATGCTCACCGTATGTCTGAGCGAGCCGTTCTGACACTCCCGTAAATACTCTACATGACCCAGCATCTTGATCACTTCAACCAAGATGTTAAGTTCTTGTTTGGCAATCCTTCTTATCGCGTCAAGAATCGGCTCCCTCCAGCGCACACGGCCGCCCGGCAAATGCCACCGATCTTTATGTGGCTCTATATCTCTCAATGCAAACAAAACTCCGCGCCTATCCTTTATGACCAAATCAATGCATAGGCGCGGTGAATGGCTATAGATAAAGTCATAATCTTTATCGGGAAGCCATCCGTTCACCTTCTTTTTTGTATTCGGTTTCATTATTTATTGCTTTTTTCCACCTGCTCTTTGATCCATTGATAGGTCTTTTGCATACCGACCCGCAGCGGCTGCGAAGGAGCCCAACCTAATTTTTCACTGATCAATTTATTGTCAGACTTCCTGCCGCGCACACCGGTCGGACCCGCGATATGTTTAATGTTCAGCTGCTTGCCCGCGATATCCATCGCCATCCGTGCAAGATTGTTAATGGTAATCATCTCTTCCGAGCCGATGTTCATCGGGCCGACAAAATCACCATCCATAAACCGCCGCATCGCCTCAAGGCATTCATCTATATACAGGAACGATCTGGTCTGTTCGCCGTCACCCCAGATTTCGATCTCCCCGCCATTTGCGGCTTCAGCTACCTTGCGGCAGATCGCTGCGGGTGACTTTTCCTTCCCGTTGTTCCAGGAACCTTCCGGGCCGAATATATTGTGAAAACGGGCGATACGGACCTCAAGCCCATAATTTTTTTTATAAGCCAGATACATCCTTTCGCTGAATAGTTTTTCCCAGCCATACTCGCTGTCAGGTGCCGCTGGATAAGCCGACTCTTCGGAACATTTTGGATTGTTCGGATCGAGCTGGTTGTATTCCGGATAGATGCAGGCGGAAGAGGAATAAAAGAGTTTCTTCACGCCGTGCTTTTTCGCCAAATCGACGATATTAAGATTGACGGTCGCGGAATTATGCATCACATCCGCGTCATGCTCGCCGGTAAAAATGTAGCCGGCGCCGCCCATGTCGGCCGCCAGCTGGTATACCTCGTCAAAGCCCTGGTCCAGGATGCGCTGGCAGAAATACTGGTTGCGCAGATCGTTCCGGAAAAATTCATCGCAGTCCGTCTGGCTGTATTCCGGATATTTCAGATCCACCCCCCGTACATAATAACCCTCCCTTTTTAATCTTTTGACCAGATGGCTGCCGATGAACCCTCCCGCTCCGCAGACCAAGGCTGTTTTTTGCTGTGACATAATTTTATTATCAGGACTTACGCGCTTGCCGCTTCACGCTCGGGCTAAGCCCGAGCGAGCAGACGGCTTTGGCCAATTTCTTCGTTAAAGCCTGCGGTTCGGCCTCACCGTAGTTTACTACGCCTTCGGCCGAATCCTCGTCTTTGCCTCGAACTTGGCTCAAACTCGTAAGCCCTGGTTATATTAATGATTTATAAAAATCAAGATATGCGCCGGCCATCGTTTCCAGAGAAAAATTTTCCCTCACTTTTTTGCTTGAATCCTCCTTGATTTTTAATAGCTTATTATAATCTGAATTCAATAAATAATCAATGCCCTTAATCAGGTCTTGTCCGTCTTTGTATCCGGCCAGATAGCCGTTTTCCTTGTGCGCCAGCGCTTCCTTTACTCCCCCGACATCGAAGCTGACGATTGGCAAGCCGCAGGCCATCGCTTCCAAGATTACCAACGGAAAATTTTCCGCGAGCGAGGTGAAAAGAAAAATATCCGACATCGAATAATACTTGGCGAAAAGCGTCTTGTCCGCCGTCTTGTCAAAATAAATAACGTTTTCATGATCTATTCCCATCTCTTCCTTTTTCGCCCCAAGGCAACAAAACATTATGTCTTTCTCATTCTGATAATGCCTTATCGTCTCGACCACGAAATTCAATCCCTTGAAGGCGCTATGACGGCCGTTGTTGGCGATGAAGGTGATTATTTTCTTATTTTCCGGCAGTCCAAGTTCTTTTCTCACTTCCGACTTATCATAGCTCCTGAAAACCTCGGTATCGATCCCGTTATATATCAATTTTATATTCTTACTGCCCAAAACGCTTTTTTTTATTTTTTCTTCCAGCCACTTTGACGGTACGACGAGATTAACCTTAGTTTTTTCGTAGATTCCCCTTTTGCGTTTCTCCAGATATTTTTCGTTATGCCACAACAGCTCCGGATAAATATCGAGGCTCGGGCATTCATAAAAACCGGATCTCTCGCCGCCCTGGAAAGCGTGCGAACAGTGCGCCGTAACCGCCCACATATCATGAAGCGTCCAGATCAGCGGCTTCTGCAAAGACATTTTTCGCAAAGTATCCAGCTTGAAATACCAGCCGTGCAGATTGTGGCAATGGACGATATCGGCGTCTTTGAAAACTTCGGTATCCAGAATAAAATCAGTGCGGAAAAAATCCAGGTCATTGGCCAACAAATAGCTCAACCCTTTGTCTATGATATTTTTCGGTATCGGCTGTATATCTTCCCGGCCGGAAAATTTCTTGCCCACGAACATCGGCGTGCCAACACCTTTTTTTTCCAGGCCGGCCTTAAGATCCATCGCTACCCGGGTGGCGCCGCCGATCAGATTATCGCTTGGAGAAATTTGCAAGATATTCATAAGCTGATTCAGTTTATTTTTTTCCGTAAACCGCCATTATCGTATGCCCGACGATATCCTTGGCAAAGGGACGAAGCAGCAAGCAGAATATAGGCCTGATTATTTTATTGATAATTTTCCCTAAGATCTGACCGAGCCGCCTGGCAAAAGCGTCGCCGAAAACAACCTGGTAATAATACGGCAGATGATAGTCTTGCAGCGGCTCAAAAGATAAATCAAGCAGCTCTGCTCCAAAAAAATTTCCCAGACTGATGAGCGACCTGGTGTTCCACCAGCCGAGATGGTGTGGCGGCAGATTAAGCGACGGCTGGCTGTCCCGGCCCAGAAACGAATCATTGTTCGGCACGCTGATCAAAATCTTTCCCCCCGGTTTCAGCACCTCGAGAGCGGCCCGGAAAAATTCGCCCACATTATCAATGTGTTCAAAAACCTGGAAAAGACACACAAAATCGTATTTATCCTTATTTTTCAGCGCGTGCTCCTCTATTTTTTCCTCCAAAATGACCAGACCCTGCTTCCGGCCGTACTCCGCGGCGCTCTGGCTCAATTCCAGGCCAGTCGCACTTGCCCCGGCTTCTATGATTTTTTTCAAAAAATCACCTTTGGCGCAACCGATTTCCAAAACCTCCATTCCCGGCGCAACATATCCCATCGCCTTCTCCAGCTCCCATTTCCAAGGCATATAATACCAGGGGAATTTATTCAAGTATCCGTAAAAATCGCTGTCTCCCCCGAGTCCGAACGGATAAAAAAACTTATAGCCGGTATCCAAACATTCGTAAACGGCGACTTTTTCCGTCTGGCTGAAAAACTTGCCCACCTCAAGCTGAAACAATTTCTTGTATCGTTCGACAATAGTCTTGACGGCAAATTCTTCCGCCAATCTGACGTTGTTTGAATTTGTGATCGGACTCTTAATCTCCATAATTTTCGGGAATTATGCTGTCTCGGCGAGGCAGATTGAGCGCCTCCTCGGACACCGGCTTCTTATTTTTCAGATTCGCGTAGATATTTAACCAATCCTTGAAAGTGAGCGGCTGATTATTATTATTGCCCGCGTATGTCAGCTGACGATGCTCCTGGTAGAAATCATATTTATAGAAAAACAGATCCAGGCTGTGGGTGTCCACGATGATGAAATGATCGGCCAGAGCCTGCCACCAATTATGAATGGTCCAGTCGGGCGTGCGGCCGATTTTTTTCAGGAATTCGGCACAGATATATGATTCATTTATCTTGGCGTCCACCAGGTCTTTGATGGAGGTCACGGGCTTGGCGAGTGGCGGCCGGTCTTCCAAGTCCAGGCCCCAATAGGTGAGCATATCGTCGATCTGGCCGAAGACCCAAACGTCGGTCAAAAGATAGGGAGAATATTTCAATGAGCCGAAGCCGGAGGCAATGAGCCTTTTATGCTGTTTGAAACCCGCTTTAACCGGAAAATGGTTGACCAGATTGACCAGATATTCATTGATATTAACGGCGTACATCCGCTGGTCGCTTCTGGTCTTATACGCGTACTCGACTCCAAGTTCTTTCGCCTTGCGCAGTCCGCCCATGGTCGTCACCAATTGCATATTAATATTGCCGATGCCGGCTACGGCCGGTTTCTTATTGAGAATGATCACCGCGCCTGCCTTTTCTATCTTTGCCAGGTATTCCTTGTCTGCATCTTCCCAGGTGGAAACGATGATGTCGGTATCGACGAAATGTTTTTTATATAATCTGACCGTTTCCAGGGTGAAATCATAATCGCTTACGAGCGGCCCCTGCATCACGATCGCGCTGCGGGGGTTATTAATCAATCTATCGGTCCAGGTGCCGATATCGGCGGCGAGAATAGGACGGGCATGTGTGGTGATGAATTCTTTCCTGGCGGCCGAAAATCTGCGGAACAGCCATTTTATTGAATTCACCTTATGGCGGTTGTAAACCATCCACAACTGATGTCTGAAGGCTTTCCGGTCGGTCAGCAACAGTTTCAGATAAAATTTTATCTTTTTCATATTTTTTTAATGATTTGCCCCAGCCGGTATCTTATTTTTTTATACAGGCTGGAATTATAAATCTTTCTGAAAGAAAAGTCGTCGGCCCCGTAATCGGAATTGATGAATTTTGGATGCGTTATCTCCCCGATCTCTCCCGTAGCCATAGCCATCAAGTCGTCTTTCTTGTTGGTGTGCGTCGCGTTAGGGCCGAAGCCGATATTGGAAACCAAGTTCACGTTCGGCAGGATGGATAGTCCGCCCTGCGCCCAGACGGAGTAGGTCCAGACATAATCCCAGGCGACTAATTTTCCGGAATAGACGTTCTGGAATATTTTTAAAAATACCTTAGCTTTGTTCTTTTCCGGCCAGACTCCCCTGATTACGTCATTTTTCTTGAATTCCGGAAAGGTCTTGAGCTCGGTATCAAAATGTTTCCAAGCTCTGCGCCAGCTCGCCCAGCCCCAGACATGGTTGAATTTGGAAAAATAATAACTCGCCTCACCCACCAGCCGGCCTTGTTGAAAGTTGTTTCCGCTGATATGCATCACCCGCTCGTCGTCGCGGTATTTTGCTAGCATCGCTTCGGCGAACTTGAAAAAAGATAGGCTCGGCACGCAGTCGTGTTCCAGGATAATTCCCCCCTCCACGTTCTCAAAGAACCAGTCAATCCCCGTGGCCGGGCCATGGAGCATGCCGAGATTCTTCGTCTGGAACAGGGTCTTCACCTCGCAGGGCCAGTCAATCTGGCCGGCAATCTTTTTCGCCTCTTCACATCTTTCTTTTTCTCCCGGTACGTTCTCTCTGGCTCCGTCAGCGGCCAAAAACAATCGTTTCGGCTGCACTTTTTTCACCTGATTGAAAACTTCCTGCGTCGTGTCAGGCCGGTTGAACAGAAGAATTAAAATCGGAATGTCGTATTGGTCCATATGGTTCATTATTTTGTAAACACAAAACAGCCGCAACCATGATCCTGCGCGTCGCTCTGTTCTTTGCTCGCATTCTTTATCATGCCGATGGTCCGCGCATTATCCGGGATCAAAGAAAATTCTTTAAGCCGTACGTCGCTGAAATATTCCATTATCTGGCTGTATGAATAATACCTGTGGGAATTAAATTCGATCCTTGACCTGCCGCTGATCGGAACGACGAAAATCAAGACGCCTCCCGGCGACAAGACCCTTTTCAATTCATTGATGGCCCGGATATCGCCGTCCGGATCCAGTTTGTCGCCATAACGTCCGAGGCCCACATGCTCTATGGTATGCATGCAAGAAATCGACCTGACGCTGTTATCGCCGAACGGCAACGACAGCAGATCGGCTCGCTCGCTGGTCATGCCGGGCAGATTCAATTCTGCCGGGCGGTAATCAAAAAACTTGACCGGAATAAAAGCGGAAACAATCGTGGAAAAATGGATCGATGACGAGATATCGACATGAAACTCCGGTTTGAATTCAGCAACCACTCGCGCCGCCCACGCCGGATGGTAGGTATAGTGAGGATCAAACGGGGTGGTCTTGGTGTTGTCTCGCAGCGACGGAAACAAGTCTATGAATTTTATCGGGAACCGATTTTGCGGTGCTGCCATCCGCTTGAATGCGACCAGATCGTGGATATATTTCGGCCAGTTGGCGAGACTGACCAAGAGATAATAGATGCTGACCGAAAAAGGTATGCGGATGATGAATTTTCTCAGTTTGACGTTATTGATCATATTTTTAATATATTTTTAATTTTAACCAACGTGGCCGTCAATTTCGGCGGCAAGATCAATACCTTCTGTTTTTTAGGGCGCATCGAGCCTGATATCTTCAGCGCTTCTTTCTCTGTTTCCGCCTTGCCGTATTTGCCGGTCAGCGCGACCATGCACCTCATTACATTAAAATACATCACCTTGCTGTCGATTCCCTCGGCCGCAAGCTTCTGGTATTTTTCCAGGGCCTCGGAGTAGCGGCCGTCTTTATGAAGACAGATGGCTTCCATGAACAGACCGGCCAAATCCTCGCTTGCGCCAATAGATTCGCAACGGCGTTTGAATCCGTCGGGTTGCAGATAATTTTCATGAGCCTGGATGAAAAAATCATTTTTATCGGCAGCATACAAACTATTGATGTAAGCGGCTATCTCGTCCGTAACCATTTTTGTTTTCTGGAAAATATCAAAATAAAATATTTCTTTGATGATCCGGGGCGAAAGCAGATGGATGATATCCTCGTAAATCAGATACATATTGATCGACATATCGCCGGCCTCATAGGCACGCTGAAAATACGTCCGGTTCTTATATCCTATCCTGATATAATAGAAAGCGCCCGGGCAGGTATAAGCCTTCAAACCTCTGCTCAAAAAAACATAACCGAAGTGCTGGGTATCGAAACTATGATGTTCCGGATATCCGCCGGCGGCCGTATAAGCTTCCCTGGCATAAAGAAAATTTGACAGTGTCATAAAGCTCTTTTCCTGGTCATCAAACAACCCGGTCAGCGACAAAGGCGTTTCACTGACCTTATTCGCGGCTTCGCTCAAAGGAGAGTTGATGTCATCCTTGAAATATATATTTTTTTCAAAAACGACGCCGTCGCATTTCTTTTCATCCAAACGATCTATCATTTTTGCCAGACTGCCCGCCGGCAAGACGTCGTCGCTGTCAAGACAAAAAATCAGGTCGCCGTCGCTTTGTCTGATGCCGGTATTGCGCGCCGCGCCTCCTCCCCTGTTTTTTTCGTGAGCCAGGCATCTGACGTATTTATATTTCTTTTCCAAGAGCTTCATCAGTTCGCCGGTTCCGTCCGTCGAGCCGTCATCAACCATGATGATTTCAAACGCAATCTGCAAATTTTGATCATAAACAGAGCTAAGCGCTACCTCAAGGGTGCGTTCGCAGTTATAGCACGGTATTATGACAGATATTTTTCGCATATTAAATCGCAGAAATAAAGCATCTGCCGTCTGTTTCCTCCTTAAGCAGTTCTATCTTGTAGCCAAACTCGCTCAGAATTTCTCCGACCTTCAGCATATTGAAGATTGAATGGATTTCGATGAGGAGTATGGGTCTATATTTTGCCAAAGTTTGTTTCGCTCCTTTCAGCGCCAGATACTCCGCCCCTTCGATATCAATCTTCATAATGAACGGACTCTTTGTTATGCCGATGCTTTCCAATGAATCAATCGGAATTGTTTTTATTTTCACCCTCTTGAACCCCCGGTGTTTTTCATAAGTATCTTTTTCATAAAAAGTATCGGAACTGTCTAAAAAGCTTCCGCTTGAAGTACCATTATCGACATTATCATTAAAAAGGAAATCTTCTTCCCCGGTCTTGTCCGATATGGCGCAGTCGCGTATTTCTATGATGCCGGTAAAATCCTTGTTTTCGCTCAAATTTTGCTCAAACCTTTTCTTGTTATATATGTTCGGTTCGAAAGCTATGACTTTTCCCGATGGGCCGACCAACTCGGCAAAGAACATCGAAGTGTATCCGAAATGAGCGCCTATGTCATAGATGGTTTTCCCTTTCAGATCGAGCTTCTTCAAAAATTCGACAAAAAATTGATCATATTCGCCGTTGATCATATTTTTCCACGGCGCAATCTCGGAAGCATCGATGAACATCTTTCTGCCCTTGAGCAACCCATCGGTGATAACATTCCAGCTTGGAGCGAGGCTGTCTTTTTTCAGGTGCTTATCGGCTAGGGCTTGAAGTTTTGGATATGCGGCGCTTTTTTTAAGAAAAGAAAATACAAAAGGAGGCGTGATGTTATAAACAATTTTATACAGATTACCTTTGTTGATTATCATATTATTATTTATTATTAATATAATTAATCTCTTCTTCGATCATGATATCCAGCGCCTGGAAAAAATCCATCTCATACTTCCAGCCTAATTCTTGCTTGGCCCGCGAGTTGTCGCCATAGAGATCGGGCACGTTCGGCTTGCGGAATAATTTTTCATCAATTTTTATCCTATCGGAAGAAACGCCGAATTTTTTCAGGACATATTCGGTTATTTCGCGGATGGAAACGGACTTGCCGGAACAGACCAGATAATCTTTTGGTTCCTGATTCTGCATCATCAGCCAGATCGCTTTCACATATTCCGGCGCATAACCAAAATCCCTTTTGTTGTCGGCGTTGCCTAGATATATATATTCATCGGCGCCGTTGGAGATGGCTCGGGCGGTCTTGATCAGATTCATCATGAAATAATTTTTCCGCAGAAATGATTCATGGTTAAAAAGAATTCCGCTGACCGCGAATAAGCCGAAAGTATCACGATAGCTTTCTACCAGCATATGGGCCGCAACCTTTGAAACGCCGTAAGGGCTTGACGGATAAAACTGTGTTTCCTCCCTGATCGGCAGCTTATTCTTGTCGCTATATATTTCACAGCTCGTGGCCTGATAAAATTTTATGCTCTTGTCGATCAGGCGAATCGCCTCCAGCTGGTTCTGGACTGAAAGCATATTATAGGTCACTGTTTCCAGCGGTTCTTTGAACGAAACGTTGACCGAGCTCTGGCCGGCAAGATTATAAATCTCCGTCGGCTGGTGCTTCTTAATCATATCTTTGACGGCCGCCAGATCTAAAAGATCAATTTTTTCCACTTTGACCCTGTCAGCCACACCCAAGTACGCGAGTTTGGACAGATCGGGCTGGTCGCTTCTGGAAAAACCGATTACCTCGTAACCTTTTCCCAAAAGAAGCTCCGTCAGATAGGCGCCGTCCTGCCCTGTTATTCCTGTTATTAAAGCTTTTTTCCCGCCTTGGGCGGATATATTATTTTCCATATTTAACTCTTTGATTTTAATATTTCATTTTTCCAATAATCCATATATATTTTCGACCAGTCCGCTTTTGCCATCATCTCATCATATTTTTTTTCGAGATCGTCCTCGGTCAGGCTGATCAGTTCATTCCATTCGTCAATATTCCAAATCGGAATATCAAGGCTTTCAAAATATTCCGTGGTAACGGTGCGTTTGACGATCGGAATCGTCTTGATATATAAAGCATCCCAATTCCTAATGCCCTCGATGCTTGATCCGATCGGTGAGGCTGTGAATTTATACGTGGCGAGCAGCTCCAGATACGGTGCAAAAGTCATCCATTGCTTCAGGGTTTCCCCCGTCGGACATTTTACCATGGCGTCCAAGGCTGGTTGCCTTTCCTTTTTGTTGGAACCGACCGTAAAAGCGTAAAAAATCTTATTCTTTTTGACAAAAGTTTTTTTTCTGATCTTATCAAAGATGCTCGGTATGCCGTTCAGATACCAGTGCTTATTCTCGATGCCTATGGGAAGCGGCACGACTTTGGGATGTTTCACGATGACATTGATGCCGAACCATCTGATGATCTTATCGTCAATCAGCCTTACGGCCTCATCATCTATATTCTCGTCGCCGTTCTGAGAAACGAGTATGTAGCGATTTTTTATCTCTTTATGAAATGAATTTAAAAATTCTTTGATCCGACTGTTGCCCAGAAACACGATATCTTTTTCTTTGACCGCGAGCGGCCTGAAGTTCCGGGATTGATCATCATAGATATGGTCAGCCAGGGCGCGAAATCCGTCGCCTGTGACATAGGGATCGCTGACCGGCCTCGGATTAAGCGAATACTTTATCAAGGTGCGAAAAAAAACTCGTTTCAGCTTCACGATCAATCTATCGGTTTTCATAGTTAAATTGTTCATACTTATAATAAGATCCAACCCGCTGGATAAAAATCAGGATTAGGGATGTCTGCCTGCTGGGTATACCGTTCCGGGGCTATTACAATCTGGCCAGGATTCTTTGCCAACCAGGCGCCCCACCAGCTGAAGGTGCTGTTCGCGAGTATATGATGCTTGCAATGGCTCATAAGCCTGATATCCTCGTAATCTTTCGCTTCTTTATTGCCCACATAGACAGTGGGTAGGTCAATCTTGAAATTATTTTTTGCCCACTCCGTATCGTCGGAAAAAATATAAAAATGCGGATCAGGCACTTTTTCGACGATAATCTTGACTGCTTTCGTATAATACTCGAGCGACAAAGTTCCGAAATAATTTTTCGGGTCAGTATTATTGCCGCGCCTGATGTGCAGGCTAACCGCGGCCTGATTCTTTATGTCTTCAAGCAGCGGAGCATTCTTTTCGTCGATCGGAGGTTTCACCGTAAATTCTTTCAGCAGGACTTCCCTGATATCTTTAAAATATTTTTCCGTCTGCCAATAACCGGATATATATAATTCTTTATGTGGGTGGTCCAGCAGATTATTATCGAATTTCCAATAATTGCCGGCCGGTTCTTCTATGAATGAACCCTCGTAATAATTCTTGGAAAAAAATCTGTTAGACAGACGCCACAATCTCCTGGTCCATTTATTCTTATAATACTTAAAATATCTTCCAATTTCATCGGCACTCGCCGTCTCGGCGGTTATGTTGAAATTTTTCAAGCCATAGATCCTTATATCTTTATAGGTATCCGGTTCGGTAGAAGTATAGCCGGAGGCATCTAATTTTAAAATTTGCTTGTTGATGATCGACAAGTGTTTACCAAGCGCGTACTGAAACATCTGATTGCCCAACCCCCCTCCAAGACGTACGATGATCATATATTATTACTTAATTATTATGATGTCCCGCTTGATTTCAAAATCAAGATTCGAATTTTTTTCTTTGACGAATTTTTTTAAATTTTCAACAGTTGGATAGTCGTGTGTTCCGTCGAAACACCTGGCATCATCGATAAAAATAAGGTGCCTTCTGCCGGGATCATTTAGGATCGCTTCTACTTCCTGGAAGACCGGGGTCTCCAGATCGCCCTTGGCCGTGCCCTCGGCTGAAAGGTGCCCGTCCAGCCAGAATACGGCCGGAGAATCAATCTCTTTCAAAATTTCCGGAATCACTTTAGCGCTATCGCCTTCAATTATCTTGACGTTTCGTTCGTTCACGAATCTATGCTGCGCTTTATTGGCTATATTCGGTTCAAGCTCAATAGAATAGACTTTTTTGAACCGGCGTTTGAAATATTCGACCGTGTCGCCGCCGAAGGTCCCGGATTCTATAAAAACATCGTGTGGAAATCCTTTGCTCCATTTTTTCATCAAAAATCTTTTGAAGCTGGAAACAGGCGGATCGGGCATGCCCGCAACATACCAATAAAAGTCAGTTTCCCAGCCGCGTAATTTAGCTCTGGTTTCAAAGCTTAAAAGATCTTTTATAAATTTGGGAACTCTTCGTTTCTGCAACATAGATGATTATTTTTTATTGAATTTCTTCAAGATATGCCTGGATAGCCAGACAAACAAGCCCAGCAAACCGACTGTATTCTTATTATAGTGCCTGAGTAATTTGACCGGGGTAAACTCCTTCGGTACGTTCTCGGCATAATGATATTTTGTCTTGCTGCTCAGACCCATCATAAGCGATAAAGAACGTAGATTGTTTTTCCATAACTTCAGGCTGACTCCTTCATATATATATGAAAAACTCGGATCATTCGTATCATTTCGCAAAAACGTGGAACCGTAATATGACGCAACCAGATAGGTCAGGCCCGACCGGTCAAAAATTTCCTCTAATTTCGGCTCCTCTATTTTTAACTTGCCAAATTCTTCAGCGATAACGAAAATGCAATTGCCGTGCGTCGCAGCCGCTAACTTATAACCTTGAGCGTGCGCCAAATTGACATTGGCCCTCGCCGATGAACCGAAACTGTCAGCCTCCCCTTGAGGCTGCACGATCTCGAACTCAGGGGCAAAAGTGGGATTGTGCTCGATGATTATCACTCTCGGTTTAAAGGTTTCCAGGCTTTTCAAAATATAATAGTCATCCCCGTCTATATCGATGGACAACAAATCCAAATTTCTTTCTATGCTATTTTTCTTCAGTATGTTTTCCAGGGAATTTTCGCCTTCATAATGGACAAAAATATTCAAGACGCGCAGGTTTTGATTTTCGTCCATCAGCTGCTTCCATTTAAGAAACCTGTCGCTATCCCCTTCCATCAGAAAACCTTTCCAGCCGAGGTCCTTGATCAGATGCCAGACGTTGCTCGACTCAGTCCCGTTTCCGGCTCCGAACTCGATGCAAATCTTGTTCGTCGCGCCGATCCGGCTGAAAATCTCTGCAATTAGTCCGTCCTCACCCCATTGTGAATAAATCGTTTTTTTATATTGCTGCAGATTGTTTTCCATCTTTATTTTTTACCGAATAAATAAAAACTTTTATTCCATTTATCGCTTATATCTATATTCGACCAGATGATATCCGCACGCCTGTTTCGTAGATCCTTGAAGTATCCGATATTATCGATGCCATCGAATTTATCCTGATAACCAAAAAGAAAATAATCGAACCCATTGATAATCTCAAAAAAAATTTCTCTCTGTTCTACCGGCGATTCCGAAATGGACCAAGTGGCGATGAATAGTTTTTTTCCGTCCGATTCCGCTGCGAGAACTTTTTTTACGTCTTCCTCGTCGCTCAACAGGATGTTGCCGCCACGTATACCTGAAAAATTTTTCATATCAGCGGCATCGGATCCGATGCCCCGCAAATAAAATTTCTGCAAAGCGGAAAATTCCGGCAGATCATAAATGATATAATTACCGACAAAGCCAAGTTTCCTGACCAAGCGGCACATGCTCCCATATCCCCCGCCGAATTCTACTATGGTTTCCAGGTTTTTGTAATCGATTTCCGTGCTTTCCCGCATCCTATATAGATGATAAGCATGTGCAACCAGAGTGCCACTGGTTTTGGCGGCCGGATCGATAGCCGGTTTTCCAAATTCATCCTCCTTAATTGCTGTTTCCCACACCGGCCAAGCTGCGGATTTTTGCATTTCGGCCAAACAGTCTTTTTGGGCGTTTTTAAGAAACATCGTCGAGGTGATCACTCCCCATTCCAAAAAATTTCTCGGGTCAAACCACCTTATATACAACCTGAGCTTGGCCGCGAATCTTTTCCATCTCTTCCCGGACACCACGCTCTTTTTGGTATTTAAATCATTTCTTAGTTCATCAATCATCGCTTTCTGCTGCCGGCTGGCCGGGTGTCTTTCCCTTCCGGTTTCCAGCCTTATAAAGTCTCTGAAAACGGTTTCCCACTCCCGCAACCATTCACGGATATCGGGGCTGAACAGATTTTTTACGAATTTAGGGATTTTTATGATCTTATTTTGCATATTTGGCCTCCTCGATTAACGCTTGATGCGTTTCATTGATTTTCCTATAAGGCATATTTCTTTGATCTTATCCTGCCAACCAATAATCTTATAAAATTATTTATAAGTTCAATATCTCTTGAATCATAGAAGCCGAACAATTTATATAAAACAAGGAACAAGGCCACGGAAACTGGACCGAATACAATAACCAGCTTCAGATTGAGGACAAGCGGCAAAATGAAAAATTTGACGATGGGGATAAATACCAGGGCGGTGACCGATAATTTCAAATACATTTTCGCGTAATAAGACAGTCGGCCGGATAGCTTCAAAAAACTTTTTTCAGTATAGTAAAACATGAAGATTATCGGCAGAACCGAGAGCAGATATGCCCAGGCCGCCCCCATTATTCCGAACTTCGGCAACAGGGCAAAAAGCAGAACGACATTCACAAGAGCCATAAAGAGAGAAGACTTAAATAGAAATTTTGTCTTACTGAGGCCCAAAAGAAAACTATTCAAAAGCCCGGCGAGGGTCAGGAAATAATATGTCAATGCCAATACGACCATCACGCCGGATGACTTAGCGGCAAAATCCGCGTTTAGCCAATATAACATTATCTTGTTTGCAAACATGATGATGGATATGGTGATGGCAAACGTCAGTACCGTAATAAGATTGAATACCCTGACATAGATTTCTTTTATTTTGCCGATATCATCAACCCCGTTCAAGCTGCTGATCATGGGAAAAATTACAGCGGAGATATTATTGATGAGGCTCGGTGTTTTGGCGGTAAAATTTCCCGGCAGGCTGTAATAGGACAAGGCGGCCGGCCCGAGATAGAACGGAATAAAAAGACGATCGAAATATGACAGGGATGCATTGGCCGCGTTGCTTACGTAAGTTGCGACGCCGAATTTATAAGCGTTGACGACCTCGCTCGTATTCCAGACATATTTTAATTTCACTATCGGCATCAACCGACGGGCATAGTGACGGAACAGAAAAAAAGTGAACAGGGTAAATACCAGCTGTGTCGTCAAAATTGCCCTTAGCCCGAAACCTGACAACACCAAGGCGAGGATGATCAAGCTGGAAAAAGTCAGATTGAACAAACCTAATTTTGTACTTATATCGAATCTCTGCAGCGCGGAAGGGATGACCGTATACGTAGCACTGATAGTGTTCATGAAAAAAATTAGTCCGGTGATGAAAAAAAGCGTGAGATAATATCCCGACGAAACTAATGAACTCGGGAAAAGTGTATCCGCCCAAAAGCCGATCAGGGTAAGCGCGGCAAAGCCGAATACGCCAAGTCCGAGAAGGATATAATTGAACGAATAAACTAGTCTCTTTATCCCGTCATTGTCTTCTTTGGATTGGTATTCAGAAATATACTTAACCATAGTGCTGCCGATACCGAGATCAAATAGCCCCATCAGGGCGGAGATGGCCATAACCAGCATATAGATGCCATATTTTTCCACGCCTAGCCGTAGTACGATAATCGGTGTGATGAAAAGAGAAAAAATGAACGGCCAAAAATACCCTATAAAATTATAGGAAATATTTTTTAACGTCTTGTAAGATAATGATCCTGTGTCCATATCTATTATCTGCCTATGCCTAGCGGGACATAAACCGCCTCACCGGAAAAATCATCGGCTGTAAACTGCCTCCAGGGGTCAATGATAATTTTTTTCGCCTCAAATTTTTTCCCCTTCAACAGATTATTGTTCTTATCCCAATTGGTCAGGAAAATGATATCGGAATTTTCCAAAAGACTATCGGGATCTTCATAGTATTTGACCGCATCATTAAGTAAAGTTTCTGCGTGATAATGTCCGCTCGGCTCATGCACGCCAACCTGATAATTCTGTGCTAATTTCTTCGCGATATTCAGACCTTGGGATTCTTCACAGAAGCCGGTACCCGGTTTGTAGCTCAAGCCAAGAACGCCGATGCGCGATTGCGGTTCCGCGTACGTGAGGACGATATTTATCATCCTATCTGCAATCCCTTTGTTATAATCATCTGTTATCTGGGCGTAAGGCACGCCAATTCCCCTTCTCTGCGCCATGGTAGCGAACGCGCGATTATCCCTTGGAAAACAGGGTCCGCCGAACCCTAGGCCACCTCTTAAATATTTATGTCCGATGCGGGTATCGCTCCCCAGGGCCTCGGTCACCTTGTCGACATGAACGCCAGAAATGCTGTGGGCCACCTCGGCAAGCATATTGGCAAAAGTTATCTTGGTTGTGAGATAATGATTGATACTAATCTTCGTCAATTCAGCGGTCGGAATATTCATCCGTAAAATCCTGGCGTTGTTATTCGAAGAGACTGAATAGAATTTTTCAAGCAAGTCGCCTGACCTCTGGTCAAATTCACCGATCAGAAAAAAATCCGGGTTCAGCAGGTCGCGGATTACCGTGCCGATAGCGATAAATTCGGGGTTATAGCAGAAACCGAAATCCTTGCCGCAAGCCTTGCCGGAAAATTTTTCCAGTGCCGGAATTATTTTCTCGTCACAGTCCCCCGGAAGTACGGTACTGGTAAGAACGACCAAATGATATGTGTCTTTCCCCTTCAAGGCCCGCCCGATGTCTTCGCAGGACTTCAATACATAATCCACGGAGAATCCGCCGGTATGGTCCGTCGGCGTCGGCACGATAATGAAAGTGATGTCGGAGTTATTTACGGCCTTTCCGTAATCCGGGGTTGCGGATATTCTAGATTTATTTTCATCGATATATTTCTGCAGATCGGTTTCCTGGACGGGTGCCCTGCCCCCATCTAATGCTGAAACAAATTTGTCATTGATATCTACCCCGATGACATTATGGCCTTTGCTAGCGTAAGCGGCAGCCATGCAAGAGCCTAGTTTGCCTAGTCCAATTATTGAGATGCTTTGGTTCATGGTTGTATATTAATGTTAAAAAGTTAATGTTATCTCAGGAATGGCGGGCGAAATTAACGATGACTTTCTTTTTGCAATTACATTCCTCCGGTTGATATCATCAACGACTTCATCTGCGGTCGCAAATTTTACCCGACCGAACATGTTTTCATATTTCTCATTATCTTTCGCCGTCATCTCTTTCACTTGCGTATGCGTTTTCAGCTCATCCCAACCGATTCCCTGAAGGATCCCCTCGATGACCACCTCGACTGTCTCATAGCTGTATCCCAAGTCTCCGAAATCAGACTGGTTCAACTCCAACCCGGCGGTCGGCTCTTTATCCGCTATATCGAAAAAACCGTTCTCACATACGATCTGCTTGACCAGGCGTTTATGTAGTCGGCCGATAGGGCTGATATGCACCGCTCCATCACCAAACAAGGTGTAATAGCCGACTCCGAAATCCTCATCGAAGTTGCCGGTGCCCAAGACTAATTTATTTTCATACATCGCCTTGGTATTCAATACGACGGCACGTATCCTAGAAATCATATTCCCTTTCTGGTACTGCGAGGGAAAGGTCTCCGGATTCGTCGTTTTAAAGGCTTCAAGTGCCGGTCCGAGATCAACCACCTCGCGGCGTATTTCCAGCTTCTCGGCGATTTTTCTGCCGTCCTCCGTGTCCGACGGATTATTTATATGCGAAGGTATGATATAACCGACCAGCTCAAGCTTTTTCTCCGCTATCTTGTTATATCCGTCAAAAGCCTTTTTCGCCAATAGCGCCGTCAGGGTTGAATCAACGCCGCCGGAAAGGCCAACCACTCCGCCCGTGCAATTCAATTCCAATATTTTTTTTACGATAAAATCCCCGATCTCTTTTTCGACCAGGCTCACGTTAATGGATGGTAGGATAATTTTCTTTTCCAGCATGTCCGTTTCAAATAATTCAAATATTATTTATGTCCAGCGGCCCGAAGAATTTCTCAATTATATGCAGACAAGCTTCCGCTACCGCCCCGTCACCGGCATTGGCCTTAGTGACGAAGCTCGCCTTTTCCCTGGCGGTCGGGAAGGCATTGGCCGGCGCGATTGAATAAGCGAACAGCGGGAAAATCTCGGCGTCATGCATGCTGTCTCCCATGAAAATGCTTTGGGACAGATCAAAATTACTTTTAAGCCAGTTAAGGCGCTCGCCTTCGCTCACCTGCTCCAGGCGCAGACCCATATCGTCCGCGATCCGCTTTTTAGTTATCTCCCAGCCCCGCTTGTCGGCGCTGACAGCGCAAATGTTTACGTGCTTACTCAAAAGTTTTATTCCATCATTGTCGTGCGCGCCAAATACTTTGGCGAACTTCCCGTCAGTGGTGTAGAGGAATTGTCCGGTGGTGAAGACGCCGTCAACGTCAAAGATGACAGCGTTTATCAATCTTTTAGTGCTCTCCATAGATTTAATTTACCGAAATAATATAAAAATATATTGAAAGGATGGTGGTGGAGCGGCGACATATTGAGCCAGATGAGGCCGGTCAGGACTTTCACTTTTTTCATGTCGAGTCCGTTCTCGGCAATGAATCCGTCGAGCACTTTCTGGCAGCTCACCAGATTCTCGCGCCTCAAGATATCGCAATCGATGATATGCTCCCGCTTCTTGATGGTGAACTGGTTGGCGTTGACGATGTCGTGGTTGACCGTTAGATTGTGGTTCAGTTTGGCCAAGTCATAATACAGATCGCCGACTTCTGTCAGACCGCCAAAATCCTGACGCCAATCAACCAGACAATAGGAGTCTTTGGTCTTGAGGATGTTGTCCAGGATGAAATCACCATGCATCCGGTATTGTTCCGCTTTCGAGAGCCAATCAAAATCTATTTTTGCGATCAAGTCATTTATGGCCGGAACCTGCTCGCCGTTGATCACTTCTTCGGAGTCCTTGATGTTGTTCTCCGTCAGAAACTTCTCGATCCTTTTCAAGGTCTTGGCGTGGTAGAAATCCTTGCAGACTTTTTTGAATTCTTCCTTTGATACTGATTCTTTTTTCGTCCATAGGTTTTCTTTGGACCATTTCAAAAATTCCTTGAAATCGCTCGGGTTGACCACCCTGGAATACAGATCGCCTTTGACGAACTTATACCGGTAGAAATTATCGCGCGCGCCCTCGATCTCCGGCACCAATCCGCTCAAAATCCCGGCCCTTTCCACCCTTTTCCTGATGACTTCCTTGTCGTAGAAAAATTTGATGACAAAATCATCGAACAGGAAGATGGATTCATCGATCTTATCCAGGTTGTCAAAATGGTCCTTGGCGGTCTGGCGGGCGCTGTGGAGGGCGGCCGCGCTGCCGATATCTCTCCAGGTCGCGTAATTTTCCATTTCAAACCTGCTGCCGCTCGCCAGCATCTTTTCCACGGTCTGGCAGTCGTTCAGGGTCGAGTTGTTAGGATTCGCCGTGTAAAGCTTGCCGAGCTCCTGCCAGAATTTTTCATATTCAAAGATACCGATCAACCCCATATGCAGATAATCATATTCAGTCGCGCCTTTTTCGCTGAAAACCAAGGTGTCGTCGTTGATCAATTTCCAGGAAGCATACTTGGTGCTGTCACCCTCTTTGAAGCCGGCGATCCAGTTATGGTCCGGCGCCTGAATCACATCTTCGGTGATGGTGTCAGCCGCGTGGAAGATGAACGGGCAGTTCAGTCTGTCTTTTGCCTGCAGCATCGAATACCCCAAGCTGGTGCCCGGACCTTCGTATTTGTCAACCGTCACAAATTCAAACTTCCGGTCAGGATAAGCAAGCCCCAGAAAATCCCTGACCTGGTCGCCGAAATACCCGAGCGTGACCACGATCGGCACCTCCTTAGGATAAGCTTCTATAATATAGGAGATGGTCGGTTTCTTGCCGATCCTGACCAGCGCTTTGTTGGTATACTTGGTCAGATCGCCGATGCGCCCCCCGATGCCCGACGTTGTCAATAAGACTTTGTAATTCATAACGATTTAATTATTTTTTGATTTTAAATAATTTTCAGTCGCTTCAAGCGCGGCCGGGTTGCCGGTATCAAGCCAAACCTTGTAAGGAATCATCTCAAAGCCGATCCCCTCGCCGATCATCTGGCTAATCACGTGCACATCGGACCAGCCGGAATTATCCGGGTTTCCCTGATATAATTCCGCCAATATCTGCCAGAATTTCTCGTAGTCGTTTATGCCGGCGATGCCGATGTGCACCGAATTAAAATCCTCAACGCCCTTGTCGTTCATTTTTATTATTTTATTATCAACGACTTTATGTGTCCGGTATTGCGCGAAATTTTTCTTGTCCGTATCCGGCAGATAACCGGCCGCCCAATTCCTGTCCGGCGCCGGTATCGGCTCCACCACGATGGTGTCGCACGCATGGAAAACGAACGGGCATTGCAGATTCTCTTTGGCGCAAAGCATGGAATAACCGAGGCTGGAACCCGGCCCTTCGTATTTATCAACGACCACGAATTCAAAAATCCTTTCCGGGTAAGTGAGCTTTAAAAAATCTCTGACCTGGTCGCCGAAGTAACCTAAAGTGATGACGAACGGAACTTCGGCCGGATAAGCTTCAATTATATATGAGATAATCGCCTTGTTGTTGATCGCGAGTACGCTTTTGTTGGCGCTGGCGGTCAGTTCTTTCAGTCTTGAGCCGGTGCCGGAGGTGGTAATCAATACTTTGTAGTCCATATAGTTTAAAAATTTTTAATATAGATATTGATATTTTTCATCACCTCATTGATTACCGCTTCCCTGATGTCTTCATGCTGGCTGATCTCATAATATATTTTTTTGTAACTTTCCTTGGCGAAATTATAATGGCCGGCGATGACTGAACAGAGGTACTTGTTGTTCTGATCGTTCTTATGGAGCCACTTCTTCCACTTGCCGCTCCGGTATGAGTCTTCCAAAAAATCATCCGCGTTGATGCCGTAGGTATAGCATTTGCTCAAGGTCAGTTTTGTCTGGATGGCTCCATACTGCGGAGCCACATTGACGGCATCGATGACCCCTCTGCGCATCGCGATGCTTTTGCTGTCCAGGTAATCAGCATTGTGCTCTTTAAGATACAGTCCGTGTTTCGCCGACAGCTCTTTTATCTTTTTTAAAAATTCGTAATTGAATCCGCCGGCCTGGTTCACTTCCCTGATCAGGCTGCCGGTCTGGCAGACGAAAAAATGAATCGGGGCCACTTTTTTGAAAAACTCCATTTCCGTATCGATGTGGTTTATGTTCGTCAAGAAATCTCCCTTGTTCTCGTCCGTGCCTATTTCGATCATCGTATCCGGTTTCTTGCCCAAGATATATTCAATCGCTTTTTTAGATTCAGCAAGCCTTTCCTCGTAAGCACCTTTGTGGTGGCAAAAATCGATGTGGATGACATCAAAGCCGTTTTCAAGATCATCATCAATAGTCTTATAGACATCTTCCAGATCGTCATTTTTGAAGCCGGGTCCGCAGTGGTCGCGGCAGAGATAGACAAGCGCGGCCGGATATTTTTCCTTGAGCGAGTTGCAATATTCGGCGAATTCTTTGGTCGTCCAATTGTTGACATAGCCGCCGTTCCAGTCGATCTGGTTCTTGGAGGCGATCAGCATCAGAGGTTCGGCCGTATTGGACGAATAACGAAAAACCGCCTCGATTATTTCCGAGCTCATCGGCCCTACCCCTAATTTACTGATTGGCTTCATGGCTTGACAGATTAGTAATTATATGTCAACATATGTAGTTGCACATTCTATACCCCGGGAGGTGTTTTAATGAAGGCGGACAAAATCGTAATCTCCGAAATTTTCAGCTACCTCATGGCCTACGAAGCACAGAACCCGGTCAAGGCAGACGGCATCTTCATGTTCTGCCGGACGGACAAACGGCTGGCGATAACGATGGCCTCACTGCTCGATGCCGATCTGGCCGGATACGGCCTGATCGTCGGCGGCATCGGCAAGGATTCTGGCGTGCTGGCCGATATCAACCTGCCTGAAGCGCTGTATCTCGCCTCGATCATCCATTGGGAATACGGCATCCCGGACAACAGGCTGTTGGTCGAATCCACGGCGTCGACTGGCGCCGAAGCCAGCCGCCGCGGCATCGAAACCATCCGCCAAAGCGGACGCCCGCACGAACGGCTGATCATGGTGGCGCATCCTACCTCGCTCCGGCGGCTGTGGGCGATGCATCTCTCCATCGCGGGCGAACTCGGCTTTTCGGCCAACTACCAACTCGTCTCGACGGCTTACCCGTTCGATCCGGAAAATCCGGTCGACCAGCGCGAGGCCAAAGCGGAACTGCTGCGGCTTGCCAACTGGCCGGCCAAAGGCTGGGCCGTTCCTCAGCGCGATCTGCCGGAGGATCTGGTCAGCTGGGCCAGAAAATAGCTTTGAATGTACGCCTGCCGCGGCTCGGACTCCGAGCCGCTTTTTTTATTTTTATTTCTATTAGCTCCTGCCGTAATCGTCCGAAATTCTCACTACATCATCCAATTCCGAAGTGGAGCTTTCCAGATAGACAGCATCTTCTTCCACCGCGCGCATCCGGTGTTTTTCAAAAGGCGGAATGGTGATTGAACCGCCCGGTAGCAGTGCTTTGACCGTTTTTTCGCCGATGATATACAGCCTGCCTTTCAGACAATAGATCGTTTCCCTCTTTTTCTCGTGGTACTGGTACGAACACTGGCAGCCTTTTTTCATCAACAGTCTTTTGACCGTGTACTGCGGATTGGTCTCCAGTATCTCTTCCTGTCCCCAGGGTTTTTCTATGATTTGCATAGATTTAAAAGTTATTTTTTTATAGTTTTCTACAAAACAGCCATAAGTCGATCTGATTCCATCTTCGAGTTTAATTTCATGCTTCCAACCCAACTTATTTATTTTTGATACATCCAGCAATTTTCTGGGGGTGCCGTCGGGCTTGCCCGCGTCCCATCGTACCTCGCCCTCAAAACCGACGATTTTCTTTATCAACTCAGCCAAATCCTTGATGCTTGTTTCTCCGCCTGAACCGATGTTGATGATTTCAGAACCATCGTAATTATTCATCAAAAACACGCAGGCGGCAGCCAAGTCATTAATGTGGAGGAATTCTCTTTTTGCAGTGCCCGTGCCCCACAGTTCGACGAAGCCCTTATTCTCAATCTTCGCGTCATGGAATTTCCTGATCAGGGCCGGCAAGACGTGGGAATTGTTTAGATCGAAATTATCATTCGGTCCATAAAGATTGGTCGGCATCACTGAAATAAAATTGGTTTTATACTGCCGGTTATAGCTCTGACACATTTTTGTACCGGCAATCTTGGCTACGGCATATGGTTCATTGGTCGGCTCCAAAACGCCGGTCAGCAGATATTCTTCCTTGATCGGCTGCGGGCATAGTTTCGGATAGATACAGGAGGAGCCCAGGAATAATAATTTTTTTACTTTATTAAGATACGATTGATGGACGACATTATTTTGGACTTGAAGATTGCTATGAATAAAATCTGCCGGATAGGTGCTGTTTGCCATGATACCGCCGACCTTGGCCGCCGCCAAGAAAACATACTCCGGTTTTTCCTTGGCGAAAAAATCTGCCGTGGCTTTTTGATCCAGCAGATCCAGCTCGGCATGGGTCCGCAAGACAAAATTTGAGTAGCCCTCTTTTTCCAGGCGCCGCAAGATAGCTGAACCGACTAAACCGCGATGGCCGGCTATGTAAATTTTAGCTGATTTATCCATGGAATTTCAATCTTTACTATAAACCATATCTATCAGATCCAAATCTTTGCCGCTGCCGGTCAATAAATCAAGGTTTTTGTCTTTAATGCTGTTAAGCATCTGCAAACCCGCTTCGTCGCCGACCCACTTGCCATAGCTTTCAACAAACGCGGCGTAGTCCTTGATGAAGCAGTGTCCGCCGGCGCCTCTGCCAGGTTTGATGTCGGCTCCGTTGTGTCCGCTCTTGTCGACCGGATTCAGATGACTCTTGCCCAGACGGGCATCCGCGGCAAAGGCTTCTTTCACCACTTCCCAATCACAGCCCAGTTTCGCCGCCAGGTCATAAAGCAGATTTATATAAACCACTTTAGTATAAAGAAAACAGTTGCCAGCATATTTGATCAGCTCGGCTTCGCGCGCGGTACAGATATGTTCGAACGGCGCCTTCGGCAAGACGTCCAGCGCCTCCTGCGCTCTCGACCGATATTCCTCATTTTGCACCGGAATGCCGATGATGTTTCTTTCCGGGTGCGCGGCGTCATGGGCCGCGGTTTTTTCCCGCAAAAATTCCGGCGAATGCATCAGGAAAATTTCAGGGTAATCTTTCTGGATCGCCTCGCAGGTACCGGGGACGATCGTTGACTTGATCACCACCGTCGCGCCCTTCGGGGCATGCTTGACCGCAGAGCGTACGATCGAATCATCAAATTTACCACCTGTTGTCGGTGTCGGCACAGCCACAAAAATTATCCGGCAGGACTGCAACTTTTCCAGGTTGTTGATATATGGCTCTTCCAATGCATAGCGTACGGTCTCAAAACCGCGTGTTTCAAAATCATCGGCATAATTTTTGCCGATCCAGCCCTGACCGATGAATCCTATGAGTTTACTCATAAATTTATCCTGTGAAATAAGACTTATTTGTCATTTCCGCCCCCCCCTGTCATTCCCGTGAAAACGGGAATCTTTTTTTGATTTAAGAGTTTAAGATTCCCGCCTGCGCGGGAATGACAATATGGGACGCTGGGATGACAGAAAAAAAGATTGCCCCAATTTCCAAAATATTCAAACAAAAAGACCACCGACTACCAATCGCTGGTCTTTTCTATGACTTTTTTCTTTAGATTCAAATAGGCCGCGACTGCGCGTTTTTCGACTTTCGGCGACAGCAAGCGCAGCAACTCCAGACCGAGAATACGGTACTGTTTGCCGATCTTATTGGCCTTGATCAACCCGCTTTTGAGCTGGCGTTTCATCGTACTTTTGCTGATTTTCAGCAAGGCTTGCGCTTCTTCGGTGGTATAAACAGCGTTTGGCTTGATTTCTTGATTCATATTAACAGTTTACTCCTGGTGTCATTGGGTGTCAATAAGGGTTAAATAGAGCTGAATTTCGGCTTAAATATCACTTTTTTGTAAAGCACGAAACTAAAGACGGCAAGCAGTCCCGACATGACTATTTGAGCCAAAATATACCATAAACCTAAGAGCTCAACGAGCAGATACAGCCCCAGGGCGTTTAGCCCAAGGTTGAATAGATTCAAAAGCAGATACATCACCAATTGCCATCTCCCTTTCTGTTCATGATCGCCGTTAAACGTCCAGAATTTTTGCAGAGAGAAACCGACGCTAAAGGCGACCAGAAATGAGGCGACGGCGGAATAAACATACCACCAGCCGACAATTTCCGTAAAAAAATAGAGGGCGGCGAGATTGACGGCGGTCGCGATACCGCCGGAAAAGAGATATCTGATAATCATTCGGATAAATAAAAAGACTGTGCATAAAAGTTTTATGCACAGTCTTATTATGCTAAATTTTGGATTTTAAATCAAGGGGTTGGCGGCAGTCCCATCAAAAGCGGCCGGCGTTACGGCGTTTCGTCCACTCAAGCGTTTTCTCTATGCCCTGCCGCAGATCCACTACCGGCTCCCAGCCGAGAATACGCCTAGCCAGACCGATATCGAGGACACTATCCTGGACTTCGCCCGGGCGGTCTTTTTCATGCCTGTACGTAAGTTTTTTCCCGGATGCTTGTTCAATCGCCCTGAACAGATCAAGAGTGCTGGTGCGCCTCCCGGTAGCGATATTCACCTCGCCGCGATAATCGGCATCCATGGCAGCAAGGCAGGCGCCTACCACATCGCCAACGTAAATATAGTCCCGCGTTTTGCTTCCATCGCCGAAGATGCTGCTCAACTGGTCATTGACCGCGTTATGGGTGAACGCCGCCACTGCTGCCCCTTCCCCGCCCTTATACTGGCGCGGGCCATAGACATTGGCCAGACGCAGAATAATGTGATCCAGGTCGTGCTCAGTGCGGAATAATTCCAGATAGCGTTCCGCTGTGTATTTATGGATCGCATAGGGCGAAATCGGGCAGACTGCACTCGTCTCTTTGGCCGGTTCGGTCACATCACCATACAGCGCGCCGCCGGTCGAGATGAAGATGGTTTTCTTCACCCGGTTGTGCCGGCAGGCCTCAAAAATATTGAAACTGCCGATGGCGTTAACCTGGTTATCCAGCCGCGGATCGGCCACCGATTCTTTTACGCTGATCTGCGCCGCCAGATGGAAGACATAGTCAAATTTTTCTTTGGCGAAAATATCCGCGATCCGTGCCTGGTTGCAGATATCGACTTCATAAAAATTAGCGTAGGGATTCAGGTATTCCCTCTTGCCGGTCGAAAGATTATCGATCACTGTCACCTGATTCCCCCGCTCAATGAGCGCGTCCACCAGATTTGATCCGATAAAACCCGCTCCGCCGGTCACCAGGTATCGCCTGCGTCCGTTTATTGCCGGTTCCCCGGCGATGAACTTCTCCAGCAGCTCTTCGGTAAAATTTTCTGCGGCCACTGACAGATGCCGGCCGTGCCAATAGCTTTTTTCCGTATCCGTTTTGAAAGTCTGGTTGAATTTTTCGTCTACCCGCTTTTTCAGCCGCCCGATCCTTTCCTCGTTCAACTCTTCCGGCAGATGATCCAGCTCAAGATACAGATGCCTGTCGGTCAGTTTGCCGGCGATGATTTCCAAAGCTTCTTCAAGAAAGGCCTCGCGGATCAGATCGCGTTTTTTGGTTTTTTCATAACGCAAATCCTCCTGCCGGTTCGGCAAGAGGACCAGGATATGTTTGTGTAGCGGCCTGATGTTCATATATTTTAAGGCTTACGCGTTTGAGTCAAGTTCGACCTGCCTGCCGGCAGGCGCGTAAGTCCAATATTGAAGAGGTATATTACGATGAAAAACCATGCCTGTCAAGACAAATTTTACCCAATTTTAGCCTACTATTGACAATATTTTGTTTTTATTTTACAATAGCAAATTGCACATTTACATAAGAAACGAACTCAATCGGCTCCCGGAATCGTCTCACATGGACAGTTCCGGGCATGGTTTCCAACAATTCCGACGCCCTCGCATGGGGTAAGGAGGAACGGAGATGGACACGGCATTAAAAGCGACCGGTTGGCTCAGAGCAACAACGGCGATCATCCGCTGCAACAACAACAAGCACATCAAGGGAGCAGTCCTGCGCTACGTCCAGATGGGGCTCGGCAAGATCATCGTGGTAGTTGACGGCCAGAAAGATCTTGGCGCGACCATCGGCTTCATCTCGGACGTGATCGACCTCAAAAAGGTCAAGCAGGTCCAGATCCTGACCATGAACACCGGGTACTCCTGGGCGAATGCCTTGAACCTGGGCATCAAAGCGATCCAGCTGCACAACGTCAAGGCGAGAATGCTGAACGAGCCGCAAATCCGGCACATCTTCAATGTCTCGGTCGAAGCGAACTTCAATGATGTCCACGTCATCGAGATGCTGCATCAGCTGAACCTTTACTCCGACGTCGGCGTAGTCGGCACGAGCTTTGAGGGGAAACTCGACGGTAACTATTTTAATCTGGGGCCGTCTTACCGCCACCCGCGGAACACCGGGATGATGATCCGCCTGGACGCGCTCGCCGCCATGTACGGCACCTTTGATGCCCGCTGTGACGCGTACGGAGGAATGGAAGATATCGATTTCATCCTCGGCCTGATCGCGTTGACCGGCATGAGATACCTGATGCTGGACATGAAAGTCCCGCTGGTGGTCGGCAAATTTTACCACCAGCCCGACAAGCAGGCGCGCGAAGAAAAAGCGATGGACAACATCATCACCGACTGGCTCGGCCATTTCCAGAAAAATTCCGAGGAATACTGCAGAATCGAAGCGGTAATCGACGAAATGGGTCTCAGAAAGTAGGAGCCGGATCGGCTAAAAAACAACCTACCCCGCACACGCTGCCACAAGTGTGCGGGGATTTTTATTACAATGAGTCTGATTATCTCAATCTCAGCCTGATGAACGCTTCGGCATATTTGTAGCCGGCATGCTTGCCCAGCTCAGCTGAGCCGTGCGTCATCCAGGATTTTACCCCGCGAAAATCATCAAACTGTGATTTGTGGGCCGCGAGCGCTTTGAGTTTCAAACCGAAAGTCTTCGTAACATCCACGAAGCAGTTGGCTTTGTCAGACATGAAACTGGACAGGAATATTTCTTTGACCTTGTGGGGCTTAAGCCCCATTTTTTGATGCAAGGGAAATGAATTCAGGTCGCGCGCCAAGGGGTAGCAGGCATCCAGCGTTGCCTCGCCGATAGCACGATGGTCGGAGTGGTTGATGAAGCCATGTTCCTGGCGCACATAATAAAATCGGCTCGGATCCATGGTGAAGACATAGTCTGGGCGGTATTGTCGCAGGAGCATGACGATTTCTTCTTTAAGTTTCAACGTCGGCTCCAGTTCCCCGTCGCGGTAATCCAGAAAACGTACTTGTTTAACCCCCAAAATTTTTGCCGCGGCGTTTTGTTCCTTGACTCTGGTCGCTGAAAGTTTTTCTGCCGAGATATGATGAGAGCGGCTGCCCCGCTGTCCGGTGGTAGCGACCACATAAATCACTTTGGCTCCCTGTTTGGCCGCCAATGCCATGGTGGCGCTGCAACCGAAGTCGTTGTCATCCGGATGCGCCCCGATCGCCATAATAATTTTATTTTTGAAGTTGATTTTTTCCATATAATTTCATTATTTTTTGAAGAACCGCATCTTGTTGTTGGTAATAACAATTTCTTATTGTCCCTTCTCCTGGTCAGGAGAAGGATAGGATGAGGTGGGGCTGTGATAACGACAATGGTCTGAACAGCAAACTTATCATTTAACTTATCGTCCAATCAACCTCACCCCGACCCTCTCCTGTCTAGGAGGGGGAGTGACAGCTCATTAACCTGACTCTAGCAAACCCCGACAAAAAAAGCTACCCGTTTAAAGTGGATAGCTTTTTTGATATGATTATGCGATTTTAATTGCTTTCAATGGGCACGAGCTCCGCTTGACTGACGCTTGTTCTGATGAACGCATTTTCGAAAATATTACCGGTGCTTTCAAAAATGAAGCCGCCCCAAGAATGCGGATTTGCCGGATTATCGCCGGATGGCAGATTACAATATTCCTGATCGTAAGCGGAGGTAAAAATAATTGGATTTTGCGGCGTGCCCTGGGCGATGATCTTGCCCCTGACGGTCAGGTGAGTCGGCCATAGACTCCAGCCATATTGATACCAGCCGCCAACTTTGATCACCACCCCCGGTTCGATAATAATGTCTCCCGCGATGATCGGCTCACCCTTGCCCCCGTCAGTATAAAGGATATACGGGCTGCCAGTGGCGGTAAATGTTTGCGATATGAGCTGTTGGCCGCTCACCCCCCTGTTGCGATTCCACGCCGCATAGCTGTATTGCGCGGCGCAAAAAACTTGCGGTTCGACAGGGGCCGGTGGCGGTGGCAAAGCAATCGTCGTTTGCGCCTCACTCCACGCGGCCGTATTGCCTGCGCGGTCGGTCGCGCGGACATGGAAATAAATGATGTCGCCTGAGGTCGCGGTCTGGCTAAAAATTGAAGAGGTCGCGGAAGTGGCGATAAGCCACGGCTGCCAACCCGCGTCATCCGCGGGCGAGCTAGAGGTCGCGATCCGGTATTCCAGATCAAAGCCGGCCAAACCACTCACTCCCTCTCCTGGCGCAGGAGAGGGCTGGCCTGCCCTGAGCGAAGCCGAAGGGGGTGAGGTTAGTTGCGGGTCTTCCCCGCTCCAACTGACCTCAAAGCCGGTTAGTTCATATTCTATCGCCAATGGATCGATTACCGCGGTCGGCGCGGTGACGTCAACCAGCCAAGTCGAGCTGGCAATCGCGCTTTGGTTATTGGCGGCGTCGCTGGCCATCGCTTCCAGGAAGTGATTGCCTTCGAGCAAATTTTCAAAAGTGGTCGTGGCTTCGCATGCCAGCCAGTCACCATTATCGATGCGGCAGACAAAAATCACCGGCGATTCGTCGGCGGCAAAACCGAACTCTGCGCTGGTGCTGCTGATGTACTGCGCGGGCGCAGACAGGATTATCAGTTGCGGTGCGGTGACGTCAGCGGGCGTAGTGGTTGCATCAGGCGGCGTGGTTGTGTCAGGCGGGGTAGAGGTCGCTTCGGGCAGCGTGGATGTAGCGTCGATATAATCTCCCCCTGTCTGAGGGGGAGGAGGTGGGAGGGGTGACCCCGTCCCATTACTGAAAATCCAAAGCGGAAACGGTTGCGGCGCCGTTTCCCCGGGTACGGTAATGGTGGCAATCGGAGTTACTCCCTCTCCTTTTACAGGAGAGGGTTGGGGTGAGGTGGGATTTTGAGTGACAATGACTTGCGCCCCAGCCGGTTTTGGCGCGAGCAGATTAGTCGCGGTGATTGGCTTAGTGACTGAATTGATAATTTTTTCGCCAAGCACGGCCGCCTGATTTGCAACTTGGCCAGTTTGATTGACCGCGTCAGCCAAAACATCACCGGTCTGGTTAAGAGTGTCAACCACGGCCACCTTACTATCCTGAACCGCCTGCCCGACGCCTTGATCCAAAATCGCCAAACCAAACCCGCTCCCAAACTTACTCAAAGCATAGCCGGCCGCTCCCTGTTCCTGCAACTGGACGCTTTCGGCCAGAATGGTATCGCCGGTGGTGTATTTCGTACCATTCCACAGCCCCGCCAACGCGTTCTGCGTTTTTTGCCACAAGCTAAGATTTGCTTGTGTCTTTTCCTGATCTATCTGCTTGAATTGTTTAGCAAAGTAATCGATCACACCCTCGCTATAGCCGATCGCCTGTGGCGCGAGCAGATTCCAGTAGTCGAGGTGTACTTTTGAATCCAAAGAATACAAATCACCACTTTTATAGGATTTAATTTTTACCACCCGATACCCTGCAACATATCCGTATTGATAGTCCTCACCAAACCCATCTTTTTCAATAATAATTTTGTCTAATTTTATATTCCTGTCAATTGTATCATTGCTATAAAAATTGTTATGAGAATAGGCAGCCAAGCCATCAAATGCCAAATCAAGATTGCCAAATTCTTGAGGCGCCGCATCACCGGGCATGGGCTTATCAAAACCTTTCGCCCAGCTTTCGAACGGATCGCCCATCGCGTGCGAGTCATTGCGAGTGTGCGCCGGCACTGCCATGTCTTGAACCAGATGCATAATATGGCCGATACCCTGGTAAGCGCGTTCGTAGTTATCCAACCTGTAATTTTCTAAAATAGCACCGATGGAGTAATCTCCGGTCAGGCCGACCCAGCTAGCCTGATTTTTCGCCCACTCTTTAGCGGATGTACCAGTAACATGTTTAGGCACGCCAAAAATTACGTCATCGCTATCCAAGCCGCCATTTGTTTTTGCACCTGGATTATAATAATGATTAATATACCTTGGGTCAGTATCTTCAGCTTGGCTGCCCTGTACTAGCCATTTTATTTGCTGCGTTGACAGTTTCTCGCCGGCTTGGTTGTTATAAAGTTCCGCGGCTGCGCCGGTAAGCGCCAGATGGACTTTCAGATTATCGAAAGCGAAAACGCTCGTCGCGAGCAAAACAAATGAAGCCAAAATTAATATCTTTTTAAGCATAATATATTTAAATAGAGTCTATTTGCCAATATCCTTCGCTATTTTTTTGAAAGTCTATTGAATAAGCCGTAGTCTTATCTGATTCTTTATAGCTATAAGAGGCAAAATTTCCTAAAATTTCACCTTTTTTGATCAAATTAGGTTCGGGCAAGGTTTTGTATTTTTCCAATTTTTCTTTACTTGCGAATATTTCACGATACTTTTCTCTTTGATCCAACACCATTTCCCCGAGCGCCGCCTCGATATCATTCTTGAGTAATGCCTCGCGGAAGCGGGTGTAAACCTCCTCCGGCGTGTTCTTCGCCGGCACCTCGATATACTGCGGCGGATAAATCTTCGCCAGCTGCTCCTTGGTGTACCACTGTCCGTCCCACTTGACCAGGTCTCCGCGCGCGATCATCCGCCGGGTCTTCAGCAGATCCAGCCCCCAGATCAGAAGCAAAATCCCCACCACGATTCCCGTAATCTTTAAAATTTTCTTTAGCTTTGGCATATGTTTTTTATGAATTATAAAACTGACTTTATTTTTTCAATCTTTTTCTCTCGCAACATCCGGATCAGAAAATAAATAACAATCGCAAGATTGGCCAGTGAGTCAATTATTAGGGTTGGGCCGAATACCAAGCCAGCCCATCCTCCCAGTGGTGTGATAAACATATAGAGCATAATAAAGGCCATTGCAATCACTAGATTCAAAAACGGAGCCAGTAAAAGTAGGTATTTTCTTATTTCAACTAACTTTTTGGTTAAAATAAAAGAAAGATATACCGGTAAAACAATCAATATCATAATAATATAAAAATTTATGAACTTTTCGTCCCAAAATCTGTTGGAATATTCATAGCCGTCATCTCCTCCGTATTCAATCGAGGCAAGATAAAAATATCCGATGATAAATAAAATTATTGCTGATCGTTTTATGTTTTTCTTTGTAAAATAATTCATTTGATAAAAACATTATTTTATAAAATTCCCTACCCCACGATCATTCCTTCATAGACAGATGAAAAATCTTTCTGGATCCTGATTTTCATCAGGATGACAGGGCTTTCTTGTCATTCCTACCCCTTCTTGTCATTCCTGCGCAGAAAAGAGAGAATTCTTTCTGGATCCTGATTTCCCGCCTGCAACGCCTGCGCGTAGCAATGGCGGGCAGGTCATCAGGATGACAGGTCTTTCTTGTCATTCCTACCCCTTCTTGTCATTCCTACCCCTTCTTGTCATTCCTACCCCTTCTTGTCATTCCTGCGAAAGCAGGAATCCAGACAGATGCCCGCGTCCCGTCAATTATTCAAATCATCATACAAATCCCGCCAAGCTGGATTAAAATCTTCGATTAATTTCAACTTCCACGCTCGCTTCCAGGTTTTCAACTGTTTTTCACGAATCAATGCCGCATGGATATCATGAAAAACTTCATAATAGACCAACTGATTTACATCATATTTCTCCGTGAAACCCTTGATAACCTTATTTTTATGTTGATTAATCCGCTCTAATAAATTGTTAGTTACGCCGGTATAAATTGTTCCGTTCTTTTGGCTGGCAAGAATATAAATGTAATAGGTTTTTTCTTGCATTAAATTGGTTTCTTTTAATTTCTTTCTGGATCCCTGCCTGCGCAGGGATGACAGCGGAGAGCGTTCTGGATCCCTGCCTACGCAGGGATGACAGCGGAGAGCAGGGATGACAAGGTCAGGAATTTTACTCACAAAAAAATCCCGCGAGTTTCGTTCGCAAGATTTTTATTCCCCCCTTTTATGCATAATAACAAAGAATTAAGCAGCGCTTGCTTCCAATTTTCCGATTCGCACTCCGTGATTGTTAACTTTTTCCTCAATCCGGTCGTGAGCACCTTGGTTTGATGTGATGTCTTCCTGAAATTTTACTACGTTTTTTGCCAAACCATCAATTGCTGTTAAAACAGTATTAAATTTCTGATCCATATCATCTTTAGTGGCAAACTGTTTTAAATCTTCTTTCGTAGCCAAAACCTCGATAGCAACCTTATCAAGTTTATTATCTATTGAGTTAACCTTTTCTTCCAATCTCTTGTATTCCACTTTTGTTACAAGTAAATCAAATTGTTCCGGAGTTAATGACATAAATTTCATCAAAAAATTATACAATAATTTTATTTATAGACACATCATAACAGTTTATCGTCTCTTGGTCAAACGCATTGATATTTCCCGAAATCCAGCTCCTCGTCGATACGGATTTCTTTGACGAATTCCGGCATGTGGCTGACCAGGATGATTGCGCCTTCGAAATCGTTGATCGCCTGGGCGATTATCGGAATATGGCGGAAATTTATATGGTTAGTCGGCTCATCGAGTACCAAGAGCGCCGGTTTCATCAGCACCAGGCGCGCAAACGACAGCAGTCCCTTCTGCCCTTCCGACAGCGCCGCCACCGTCTGTCCCATCAGCTCGCCGGACAACAAAAAGCCCGCGGCGACCGAACGCATCTGCTGCGCGTCGATACCGTCAGCCAGCACGCTCTGCAATGAATCAAAAACGGTTTGCTGATAATCCAGGGTGGCAAAATCCTGGCTGTAATAGCCGACCTTCACGCCGGCCATGATTTTCGCGCCTTCGTATTTACCTGCCACCAACGATCGCAAAAAAGTGCTCTTGCCGATGCCGTTCGGACCGGTGACGAGCAGATGGGTGCGCTTGCGCAAAACGATGTCCACCGGCACGCTCACCGGCTCATGCGCCTTGATCAGCTTGATCGCACTGACGCTGACGATTTCGCCGCTGATATTCTGCACCGGAATGGTAAACTCACGGATGGTCTTGTCTTCCCTTCTGACCTCGACCTTGTTCTCTTCCATCTCTTCCGTCTCGTCGCGCATCTTCTTGGCCAGCTTGCGCATCTTGCCGCCCTTGTTGGCGAAAAAATTCACTTTTTCCTTGCGATCCTGAATGATTTTTTCCAAACGCGCGTTCTTCATCAGCTCCCGCTCCACCCGATGTTCGATCTCTTCCACCACCGAATAATAATCACCTACATAAACTTCAGTCTTATGCGTAAAGATATCCAGATAAACCACGCCCTCGGTGAAGCAATTCAAAAAATCGGCGTCATGGGAAATCACTATCACCGTCTTGTCGTATGCCACTAAAAATTTAATCAGATGGTCGATGCCGGCCGCATCCAGATTATTGGTCGGCTCATCCAACAGCAATATATCCGGATTCTGAATCAGGGCATAAGCCAAGAGCACGCGTGCCTGCTGGCCGCCCGACATTTCGCCCACCGGGCGATCCATCGGTACATCCAAATTTACCGCCTCCATCACTTTGCTGATGCGGCTGCGCAGATTCGCCGGCGCCGGCTTGAAGGCTTTGACAAAATACTGCTCCAGCGTCAGTTCCAGCTCCTCCCGGGCAACAACCTGCAAGGCGGTGCCGATGGTGGCGCCGGTGGCGAAAGAGACCATGCCGGATTTCGGCTTGGCCTCGCCGCGGATCAGACTGAACAGCGTGCTCTTGCCCGCGCCGTTCTGCCCCATCAAAGTGATCTTGGCGCCGCGGCGCACGCTGAAACTCGCCTCATCCAGAATCGGCTTGCGAAAAACGTATTCAAATGTAACTTCGTTGAATCTCAAAACAACTTCTTCGGCCATAAAATTTATGATGATTGAGAGGGTGGTAAAATGTAATATTACCTTGAAATTAGGCTTATGTCAAAGCCCGCAACAACACACCCCGTCTCGCTGCTGCGAGACACCCCTCTCAAGAGGGGAATGATACAAACACAGCCTCCCCCCACTGGAAGTGGGGGGAGGCTGTTTTGTTTTGCGGCCTTGCGGCCGCTATGAGAATTAACCAAAGAGATTAATTCTTACACCAAAGCTTACTTAGTCAATGACTGAGTCACGGTCGTCAGACCTGGGACTCTCTTGCCATTGGAATAAGTATCGCTCGTGATGCTGGCACCGTCGGACCAGACGAAGTTGCCGGAACCATCAGTCGCGTAGGACGCGTCTTCCTCAATCTTTGAGGTGATGGAGCCGTTCGCTGGCGCACCAGTGATGGTGGCCAAAACTTCGAAGGTCTTCGAGGAGCCGGCTGTGATCACTTCCTGAGTGGAAGCGCCAAAGTCAATGGTGTACGCCGAACCGGAGAAGGTGCTGGTGATGGCCTTGGCCGTCCCATTTACCCTCACCGCGTTATCCATGACGCCGATGGTGAAGCCTGAAGAAGTGGCAGTCAAAACTACCTTTCTCAGGGTCACGTCGCCGGCGAGGTCGGCGGTAACAGTGAACTTAGCGATCACCTGGTCGCCAGCGGCCGCAACGGTCGTAGGCAGAGCCAGTAAGCCGACAGTCGGAACAGTCTTCCTGATGCGGAAGCTGTTAGCCTTGTCGTTCTCGGTCTGGAGATCGCTCAAGGTACCGGCTGAAGACTTGAATTTCAGGGTGGTCAGGGTGAACTGCAGATCCTTATCGGTCGCAGTCGCGTCATTGCTGATCGGGTTCAACACGGCCTTGACGGTCAGAGTGACGGAGCCGTTGGCAGGAACCAAGGCGCCGGTTCTGCCGTCGAGGGTGAATTTGCCAGCGCCGCTTACCGGCACGACAGAATCGATCAAGGTTGAACCGTTATACAGTTTGAGTGTTGAGATCAGCGAATCGGCAGCTGAGGTAGCCACAACGCCGGTTGAAGAGGCATTGTTGACGAAGTTGATTTCATACAAGCCCGCGCTGTCATTGACGGCGGTGAACTTGTACTGGGCAATCGCCTGCTCATCAGCTTTGGCGGCCAAGAGAGCGGCTGGCGGAGTGTCGCCACCCAAAGCGACATTCAAGGTTCCGCTGGTTGAGAGCAAGAACTGTTGAGTGGACGCCTGGTTAACGCCGGAGGCGTTGGCGATGGCGGTACCGCGAGAATCCTGGGCGTTGATCGTCATGGTCGACGAGAAGATACCGGTAGCAGATGAATCGAAGGAAACCTTCAATTCAAATTTCTTGGTAGCGTCCTTAGCGATCGTGAGATTCAACGAGGAGAAGGTCGCGCCGGATGAACCGAAGTCGACAGTGTTGCCGACCTGGACATCGTCGACGAACAGCTTCGCATCAAACATGTTGGAAGCTGAAACGCCGGTGGTGGAAGCATTGGCGCCGAAAGCGACGGAGGTAACCTTTACCGCGTCATTCGTAGCCTTCACGGCAAACTTGCCGAGAGAGACATCGGTCGCGCCCTGCACCACAACCTTGTTCAAGGCATAACCATCGTTACGAACGGTGGTCATAGTAGCGCCTTGGACAGTGAAGATGCCGCCAGTCGCTGAACCGGTAATGTCGGTTGCAGTAACAGCGTTATTCGATGAAGCATATTCCGGATTCTTGCCAGAAAACAGGCCGTCGCCGACCAGTTTGGCCAAGAAGGCGGAGCTGGCAGCAGCGTTGGTTTTGGCCTTTACCTTGACTTCAACGGTGTTGTCACCTTTGTTCAAGGTCAAAGTGCTGTCGATCGCTTGGGTCAGCAGGCCGGAGCTGGTGGCACTCGGATCAAAAGAATCCAAGAGGATACCATTCAGCCAGACTCTGACATTCTCAAACTGGTCAACAGTAGCCGCGTTCGCAGCAGCTGAACCATAGGTCAAGACCAGACCATCGGCAGTGATCGCTTCATCCGCGCGGATGTTGGCAATCAACACGCTGTTGTCTGAACCCTTGATGATGGTGGTGTCGGAAGGAGAAGTCGCCTTCTTGGAAACAGTCACCACGCCGGCGCTGATGTTGGCAGTCGAGATGGCGAAGTTATCGGCGGCAGTGCTGCCGGTGGTGGCGTTATAAACATTCACGCCAAAACCGGTGGCTTTCTCATAGGCGGCCAGATCAGTGCTCTTGTTCAAGATGAAGGTGAAACCGCTGGTGCCGGAAGTCTCCTTGGCGATGATATCGCCCTTGACATAGAGAACCTTGGAGGAATCATCCTTCAAGAGATCAAAGCCCGCGGCCGGGAAATAGAAAGTGACGAAGCGGCCGTCAACGGTTGCGCTCTCACTTACCTTCTCGCCGTTATATTCCAAGTACAAATTCATGGAAGCCTTGGCCAGATCTTCAGTGCCGTTGTTCTTCAGCATGATGGAGGTCAAAGTGACATCCTTGGCAGTGCCGTTGAATTCAACAGTGAACTTACCGATCTCAGCCTTCTCATCACCGACCTTGACCGCATAGGCGGAGGTGGTGGTGGAAGTGATGGCCAGGTTGGCTACGGAGTAGGCGATCGGGGCCATCAAGTTGCCGTTAACCGGGAATGAACCGGAAACGGTAGCACCACCGGCTGATACGGCCGCGGCGTTTTGCACGCTCAGACCGATATTACCGGTTGCACCAGTCAACGAAATGAGCAGATCCACAGTGACAGTTCCGCCGGCGCTGACAATCAGGCCTGGGGAGAAGGTCAAGATGGATTCATCATTGGAGTTCATTGACTTCTTGGAAGCGACGATTTTGCCGTCTTTTTCCGCCCAGACTTTAACAACCTGGGAATAGGTGGAAAGACCGATTCTTTTGACGGTCAGGGAGTTGACAGTGATTGCGCCGTCATTGGAAGCGGTGAAATTCACTTTAGCCATCGGTACGCGAGAACCGTTCTGAGGAACGGAGGCGGCCACCGGGGTCGCACCGCTCAAAGAAACAGTCACGCCGGAACCGCCAGTGTAGACAGTTCCGCCGGCACCGGAAGAGGTGTCGGTCAATGTGCTCTCAGCAGCCGCGATCGCGGAACCGCCCGCAGTAAACGCCATGGTGGTGACCACGAGGTCAGCCCACTTGAAACGATTGGCGTTGAAAGCGGATTCGGAAGCGATTGAGCGGTAGTTGGTACCATCATAGTACACAACATCTGGAGCGCTTGCAGACTTCAACAACGAACCGATCGGATACACGCCAGAAGGCAGATCCGCACCGATCTTGTAATTGGTGAAGAAAGCATCCGAAACGTCGATCACGCGCTTGGCCCAGTTGGCGCCAAACAGAGTGGTAGCTTGCGCTTCGCTGGTGATCTTGCGGAGATTTCCGCCCGGTTCGACAGCGTAGACATTCGGATTAGTGGTGATTTTAACCAATTTAGTACCTGGGCGAACAGTGACATTCGCGCCGAGAGGATAACCTTCCAACTCAGATTGAGGGATGGTCATCACGCCGGAGAAATCACTGTACCAGGAAAAGTATGTAGACTCGTTAGGGAAAACGTATCTTTTGCCATCACCGGCAAGATAATAGACGGACGAAAGCCCGCTCATCTTGATCAAGTCACCGGCGGAAGCGGCAGCCTTTACAGGCGCAGCGGCCATGCTCAAAGAGAGCACGGTGACGAAGATAACGCTGATAGCAAAAACTTTTCGTAAGGTTTGCATAATGTTTTTGCACGCTCGTCTTAATGACGAACGTTTGGACTCTCCTGACAGTACCGAATAGGTGGGATAGTTTCGATCATGGCCGGTTAAGGCCCGGAAGCGAAACAGATCTTAATGGACAAACAAACCGGAATCCCGCTCCCCCACGCCCATGATTATGAACGTTGGGGGCAAATCTTTGCCGCGATTTTTTTTGTTGCGGCTGCATGAGGGAAATTCACCCTGACCGCCTGATGGCGGATCTCCCCTACGCTGTTAAGCATAGGCGTGGGGGGTTAGCTTGTTCGTTTGTCCTTACCCTTCCGCCCTCGAGAGGCGAAAGTTTTGTCCAGTAGCTGTTAAGAAAGTCTAGTTTAGTTATTTAAGGTAGAACACCCGGTTTCTCGGGTTCGACCTTTACAGAGTCCGTCTTGGAAGATGGGCTCTTAGTTTTACCTGCTCCAGCTTTCAGCTGACAAGCCTTGAGACTGGGGACTTGATGACAAGCGTTTGACGGCTTATCACCATTGTTCTTACCTCCATATATATATGAAAGGAAGAGCAATCTGTCTTTTTAAATCCTAAATTCAAAATCCTAAACTCTAAACAATTTCAAAATTCAAATATCAAAATTCGAAACAGGAGCTGCTATTTCGTTTTGATTTTTGTATTTCTGTCATTTGGATTTGTTTAGGATTTAGTGCTTAGAATTTAGGATTTACTTCGTGCTCGTCGCACTTCCCTCTTTCACCGCCGGGGTGGTGGTTGCAGGTGAGGTCGTGGCCACCGGGGCCGGAGCTACGGCGGGCGTGCCATCATCAATCAGCACGCTTACCTCTTTCAATTTATCCATTGACCCCTGATAATCTTTCTGGTCGAACAGTTTTTCCGCATCAGCCAGCGCCGAATCGGCCGGACTAAAAACAGCCGCCTCACCCGGTTCGGTGGTCGTAGCGGCCTGATTCTTGCTGTCAGTTTTATTCGAATTTTCCCCGGTTTCGGAAACTTCTAGACCCTTGTCGGTTTTTTCCAGAGCCGAGCCGAAGACCTGAACTTTCTCATCGCCAGCAGTGCCAGCGTCACCAGTGTTACCGTTATCATTATTTTGGATGGTTGAATTTGGATTAATTTTTGCTAAGCGCGATTTGACCGCGGTCAGCTCCTTCTTAAAATTAGTGGACAATTCATCAAGTTGCGCGGTTTTTTCCTGATCGGTGCCGGCTTCAGAAAGAACCTGAGTGGCTTCCGTGGCGCGGTTGCCGGCGAATTCCAGATTGAGATGGGCTTTCGCCTTGGAGTCGAAGGTCAGCGCCAGTTTGGTCTTTTCACTGATTATCTTGGCGATATAAAGTGAATCACCCGGTTTGCTGCGCGCCGAGGCGGAAATGGAAACGGCGCTGCCGCCGAAAACGATCAGGGCGATCGCCGCGAAGACCGCTACCGGCTTGGAGAAGACGAAGACCATCCTTTCCGGCAGAAAATTCTCAAAAACTTCGAACCAATTGGCCCGCTCCGGCTCGACGCCGCCGGTGATCTGCGCAAATAAAATATCGCGGTTGGATTTCTTCCAGGCCGCGTTAGGCTGGATCGCGCGCAGGCTATGTAATTTTGAGATGAGTTTCTTTTCTTGCATGATCAAGGATTGTAAATTTGTGAACTCGTGAATTCGTGAATTTGGAGTTTCCAAATTACCAATTACAAATTACTAATTACTATTCTTTCTCCAACAACTCCCTCAGTGCCTTCAATGCCCGGAAAATCAGGATGCGTACGTTGCCTTTTGACTTGTCCAGGATTTCGGCAATCTCGCTGATTGACAGTTCATCCATGTAGCGGAGGATGATCGCCTCGCGATATTCATCTTTCAGTTCAGCCAGCTTTTCATTCACCGCCGCCAGATCGGAAGCGAGAGCGAATCGTGCTGCCGGATCCTGATTTTCGTCCGGCAGATCGATGTCGTTCTCCGGATCGGACAAGGCGACGTTCGCCTGTTCTTTGGCGGTCTTGCGGTAATGGTCTATCACCGTGTTGCGGGCGATCTTGTAAAATAGCGCCGGCAAAGTTTTATGGTCCGTCAGGCTATTTTCGCGGATGTGGTCCCAGGCTTTCAGGAACACCGCTGAGGTCAGATCCTGCGCGTCCTCGGCGCTCGAAACCTTGTAAAAAACAAAACGGTAGATCTTATCTACATAGAGATCATAAGCTTCGATAAACGCCTGGTCATCCTTCGCTTTCAGCTTGGCTAAAAGTATTCTGTTTTTAAAAGGGTTACTCATGTATATATACGGCTAATAGCATTATTCGTTACAGTATTAAATAAACCTAAGATAAGCAAAAAAACTGGCCGATGAAACCAGGATTCATGCCCTCGTAAACCAAATAATTGGCGCGGGGCATAGTTCGGTAAACATTCTTACGGGATTCCGTTGACCGCTCAGTATTTAGAGCGATCTCCAAGCAAGAGTGTTAGTCGATTCGAGCACCACCCCGAACCACCGAGATAGTAATGATATTACCATATATATAGTAGCCTGGCAAACGGGATTTGTTACCAATATCATTATATTATTGACGTATAATCGATATTGATATGGGGGCGAAGTGGGGTGATGCTTATTTTGTCATTTCGAACGTTAGTGAGAAATCCCTTATATACTGACGTTGGTCTGTTTAAGGGATCTCTCATGATGCTGCGCTTCATTCGAGATGACAAAGTAGTATGTCTTCTTGCATTTTATAAAAAGGTATGAGAATATATTGATAAATCAAGACTTAAGTCCATGATTTAGTGGACTAAAACATTATTTTACAATTTTGTCTAAATACTTAAGTCTACTAAATCGTAGACTTAAGTCTTGTTTATTCATATTAAGCCTACTTAAGTCTACAGATTTGTAGACTTAAGTCGTATATTTTCATGGCTGAAACAGCAAATACCGGCTTAATCAAGGGCTCAAACAACTCGGTTGAAAAAAAAGATAAGGAGAAACAAAAGGGTCTCAAAACCGAACCCTTGTGGCTTTCTGTTTCCGAAACCGCCAGCGTGAGCGGGGTAAAGACAAAAACCATCCGCCGTGCCATTGCTGCCAAGACTGTGAAGTATAAAGTTATCAACAACCGCTATTTTATCGAATTCGGCACGGTACTTACTTACCTGAAAGAAACCACCAAGCTGGCCAATAAGCTGTATCAATTCGGCATCGGGCAGTATGTAGAAAAGTGGAGGAAATAAAAGCCTATTTATAAATAACAGCGTCCCCCGCTCTGTAACTGAGCGGGGGACGTTTTTGTTAGCTATTCTTCGTCAGCCGCGACGAATTCCGGTTCTGTGAGCTTAACACTCTCTTCCCCGTTCTTGATATTAAGGAAGAGCGGTACGGCGCCAAGCATTATCAAACCCGATAACAGCCAGGAAGCTTTGATGGAATAATGGCCGGCGATCGCACCGCTGCCGATCAATCCGAGAGCCATCCCAAGACTACTCATCATTTTCTGGAACGAAACTATCGTCGCCCTCTTGCCGTCATCACGTACACGGTGATGAATATAGCCTTCCTTGACCGGCTCAAAGACGCCGCGCGACATCTCGTGGGCGAAGAAACCGAGTATGACCGGATAAAAGCCGGCACCCGACGCCGCGACCACCATGCCGGTGGCCGTAACCAACTGCGGTAAAATGAGCGCGTGCCGCTCGTTTTTGAACCGCGCCACGACTAACTCTGACAGCTGGTTGCCGCAGAGAATGGCCGCTTGGATCAAGGCCATGGCGATGTTTATCTGTCTCGCAGTGAAACTGAAATCATCACGGAAAACGATCGGCCAATACATATTCAGCGCCTGAATGACAACGCTGAAGATGACGCCGAAACCGATGACCAGCAGCACCGCACGATTGTTGATGGCTTCACCTACTCCCTGCCGCATGATGCGAGTCAGCAGAGCGAAACTTTTTTTCTCCCCGCTCTTGAAATACGGTTCGCTGAACGACATCAGACAAAACACGCCGGCGCACGCACAGCCGGCTGCAGCGAACAGCCACATCCGGCTCAGATCCGGACCGACCACAGCGCTTGCGGCTAACGGACCGGCGATCTTCGCCAATAATTCTGCCTTCAGCCGGCGGCGCGAAACATGCCTGAAGTTATCGGTGTAGCCGTAATGCTTGAGCGCGTCAAAAGCCAGGGCGCCCATCGCACCCGAGATGAATGCGCTGCCGAGCGCGATCGTCACCTCGGCCAAAACAGCCGAACGGAATCCGACCGCGTGACTGTAAAACACGAAGCCGGTCGCCATGATTGCGCATCCAAGTATGACTGATTTTTTCCGGCCGAACATATCTGCCAGCGCGCCGGTCAGCACCTCCAAGAGAAAACCGGAGCCCATGTAGATGAAGTTGACCAGATTGATCTCGAAAAGTGAGAGACCGAGCGACCGCAAGAACAGGGTGTAGCTGCCAAAAGTGAAGCTCAGACCAAAACCGAAAATCACGCTGAAGATAAGATAGTTGCGGATGATTCTTTGTGTCATTTTTCTGCTCCTTTCCGGGTTAAAGGTTATAAACCCCCACACCAAAGTTTGGTGTGGGGGTAAAACACAAATATACTTTAATTCGGAAGGGTTTAGCCCCGCTCCGAAAAAAGCGGAATATAATCTATGTTTTACCGGTTGATTGATCAGAAGCTTGATTGTCAAAGAGCTCTCGAGTAAAAAAATCTCGGCTTGGTTTTTGGCCAAGCCGAGATGGTATTGAAGAAGATTGATTACGTATTAAGCAGAGTTACATAGTGAATATATTACCGCAATCAAAACCATCGGGGTCTGGCCAAAAGCCTGGTTGACACCATTAAGAGAGGTCGGATTGATACCGGCCTGACGGTTCATAAAATTGTGGTAATATTGGTATTTCATATCTTTTGAGATGAACTCTAACTACTTATACGTAAAAACAGCCGAAATATTACAGTTATTTTCAGCTCATCGGTGTCGGACACCGATTAAACCGCTGCCTCGGCTAAGGCGCGCTTAGCAATCGCTTTATTGTGAAGTTTGTAGAATATCCGCTTGGCGATTTCTACCAGGCCGAGGTAAACGACCACATAGCTGGCGATGATGGCCATAATAGTGAACGGCAGACGTTCGAACTGCATCAGCTTGCCGAATGGCGTATATTGCACGCTCCAGGCGATGACCACCGCCAGGAAGGTGGTGATGAACAAAGCGCGGCTCGGACGGCTTTGTAGGAACGGGATTTTTTTGGTCCTGATGATATAGATGACGAAAATCTGCGTGGCGATCGATTCGATGAACCAGCCGGTCTGGAACTGGTGCTCGGTCAGGTGATAGACGTAATAGAGCAGGAAAAAAGTCAAAAAATCAAAGATGGAACTCATCCAGCCGAAGACGATCATGTAGCTGCGGATGAATTTCAGGTCCCAATGGGCGGGTTTCAAGAGCTCGTCTTCGTCTACCGCGTCGGTCGGCAGAGAAAATTGCGATGCATCATAGACAAAATTGTTGAATAGGATCTGGGCCGGCAGCATCGGCAGGAAGGGCAAAAAAGTCACCGCGCCCATCATGGAAAACATATTGCCGAAATTAGAAGAAAGGCCCATCAGGACGTACTTCAACGTATTGTGAAAAGTCTTTCTGCCTTCGATTATGCCGTCTTTCAGCGACTCCAGGCTTTTTTCCAGGAGAATGATATCGGCGGTGTCTTTGGCGATGTCCGCGGCGTTGTTCACCGAGATGCCGACATCGGCTGCCTTCAGGGCCGGTGCGTCATTGATGCCGTCACCGAGGAAGCTGACTGTCTTACCCATTTTTTTGAGAAGCAGGATGATCCGCTCTTTCTGGACCGGCGTGACGCGGGCGAAAATGTTAGCTGACATTATTTTTTTCTCCAATTCGAGATCGTTCATCTTTTCCAGATCAGAACCGATCACCACGCCGCTGATCGCGATGCCGATGTCGCGGCAGATCTTCTGCGCCAAGAGATCATTGTCGCCGGTCAGAATCTTCACCTCCACGCCCAAGTTTTTCAATTCGCTGATCGCCTTGGCCGCGCTTTCCTTCGGCGGATCGAGAAAAGCCAGAAAGCCAGCAAAGATCATCTCTGTCTCGTTTTCCGCACCGTATGTTTCCCTTTCGTCATCCAGCAGCACTTTGTAGGACAGGCCTAGCACCCGGAAGCCTTCCGTGCTCAGATTCTCGAAACGCCGGTTGATTGCCGGACGTTCATTTGTCATCTTATATTTTTTCCCTCCCAATTCGCAGCTTTCGCAGATACTGATGATTTCCTCCGGCGCGCCCTTGGTGATCAACAGTTTCCGGCCGTTTTTCTCTACGATCATCGAACTTCTCTTGCGGGTAAAATCATACGGGATCTCATCGATCTTTTCGTAATCCGAAACATCGATCTCCCGGTAATCGTTGACCGCGGTATCAAGCGGATTCTGGGCTCCGGTATGGAAGTGGCTGCTCAGGTGCCCGAGTTCCAAGACATTGCCGGAGTTCTGTCCCTCATAATCCTCATATTTCACCAGCGCGATATGGTCCTGGGTCAGGGTGCCGGTCTTGTCCGTGCAGAGGATATCCATGCTGCCGAAATTCTCGATGGCGGAAAGCTGTTTGACGATAACCTTCTTTTTCGCCATCAACTGCGAACCGCGGCTCAGGCAGACGGTGATGATTGCGGGCAGCATGTCCGGCGTCACGCCGATGGTAATCGCCAGGGCGAAGGTGAAAGCTTCCAGGATGATCGTCTTGTTCAGGTGCGCGGCATTCTTGATCAGATAGACCACAAAAACGAAGCTGACCATATAAAAAACCACCTTCATGATGAAAATGCTGAATTTGGTGATGTTGATTTCGAAGTCGGTCTTCGGATCCGCCTTGTTGAGTTCACTCGCCACCTTGCCGAATTCGGTGCCGGCGCCGGTCGTGAGCACTTTGACCGTTGCAAAACCGCTGACCACGCTCGTTCCCATGAAGATAAAGCCGAGATTATCCGGCGATATCTCGGCCTCGGCCGCTTCGTCCGGCACGATCTTTTCCACCGGAATCGATTCGCCGGTCAGGGTGGCCTGGTTGACGAAAAAATTGTCGCTCTCGACCATCCGGCAATCGGCCGGGATTATATTGCCGGCGGACAGGAACAAAATGTCTCCCGGCACCACCGCCTTGATATCGATTTCCTTTTTTTCTCCGCCGCGGATGGCGATGATCTTAGTGGCGACTTGCGCCACTAGCTTTTCCACCACCTTCTGCGATTTATAGGTGTTCATGAAATCCAGGGTCGCCGACAGAAAAATCATGGCGAGCACGATCAGCGCGCTGGTGCGCTGGCCGACGGCGAAAGAGACGAGCGAGATGCCGATCATCAGGATGAATAACGGGCTGGTCAGCTTGCTCAGAAAAATGAAAAACGGACCCGCTTTCTTCTGTTTGACGACTACGTTTTCGCCGTGTTCGCGGAGCAGCTTCAGCGCCGCTTCATCAGTCAAGCCCGGCTGTTCTATTTTGTTTTTTGTATCCATAAAATTATGATTATGAAGGATTAATTTCTATTCACGCGATCGGTGACATCGATGAATTCGTAAAAATTATTTTCATTCGGGAAGATGTAATTCTTGTCCGGCAGCACCGGCAAAGCGGTGCCGAAATAAAGATTGAAGATCTGACGGAAGGAATTCACATTACTGATCGACGAATACAGACTGGAAGTCGAGACTCCCGGCAGATAATAAGCGGCAAAAACCGGAAACTTTTCCTGGAGCATCTCGTCATCCGCCTCTTCCCAGTCGTCTTCTGATGTTTTTTTATGTTTAAGGTCGGGCGCCCCTTCGTCGCTCTGGATCAGAATAACCGGCGGCCTCACGGAGTTTTTGATGATTCCGTCGATCGTGATCCGTAATTTATCGCTGACACAATTCACCTGATCGGTATATAGTTCTTCCGCTTTTTTATCATACGCCGTGACCAAGCCGCAATCCTTATTCAAGATATACGGATCATGAGGAGCGATGATGTGCGCAAACACGAATTTCGGACCGTCCAATTTCGCTATCAGAGGCAGCTCTTCAAATTGATATAAGGTCAGCTTCCGGATATTGGCGCGCAAATTTGCGAAAGACATGCTTGGCACAAGCTGCTCCACCAGCGGTCCGATCAGGGTCGTATGGAGGATCAGGTGATTGAAGAGCCTCAGCTCGCTGAATGAATTATTTTCATAAAAAAAATTCCTGTCGGCCGAAGGATTGGCATTCGTCATCCCCCACCAGGAACCGATCTGATAATATTTATAACCCGATCTTTCCAGGAATTTCTTGACATTATTCTCATTCATCAGCGGAATCGTGATCGTCTTGTCTGTTGAATTCTTATACTTCGCCAGATAGTCAAGATATTCCATGTTCAACGTCGATTCCACCGAGAAAAAAGTGATGGGATAGTTGGAGGTACTTTCCCGCGGAACATAAAAACCTTTATCTTCAAGATATTTCACAAAGGCCGAGTTATCATAATTCAACTGTTCTTTAAGTATAGCCGGCGAGGCATAGCTGTCCGGAATGATATAATAGATATCCGGCAAGTTTTTTTTTGCGGCCGTTTTGTCGACTATTTCCGGCGCCGCCAGCGGACTCTTCACCTCCACCCGCAACATTCGCTGGCTTTCGAGCGGCAACATTTTCGCCAGCGGAATCAGCACCGCGAAGACGGAAAAGATAAACAGGAAGCGGTTCAAGGGCGCAAGATTTTTTTTCGTCAAAAAGACGAGCAAGAGCACTATGAGCATCGAGCCGAGCCAGACGCGAAAAAACACATAGGGATGGGCCAGACCAGTAAGACCGGCTTGAGCTAAAAAAAACATGATTTCTCTATACGAAAAATTGAACAGGATAAATATCGAAAGCGATATGAATCGTTTAGCCTTGTCTTTGATCAACAGGCTGGCGATCAAGGACAAGAGCAGGGTCAGCACTATGATGACGATGTACGGCCGGATGATCATGATTATAAACAGATCACCCCGGTTATACAGATAGCGGGACAGCATGAACGAGGTAATGAACAGAAAAGGCGTGGCGGACAGATTGTGATAAATATTTTTCAGCAGCTTCATTTTTTTGTCATCAGATATAAATACCGGTCGGAACCGGGAATGGCCGACCTTGCACTTATGTTGAAAAATGTACCGAACTCGGATTCGAAATGCCCAAGATCATATTCTGAAAAAATATCCTGCCTGCTCCGGAGCAGCAGTTGCGTCTGCTTGTCTTCTTTCGGTACGAATTCGATGATCAGATTCTCCGCCAACTCGGCAAAAAATTCGGCGATTTTTGAAAACGGCAGATTTTTGCCGATCGCCAGGTGATGGATGAGCGCGAGCGCCAAAACCGTGTCAGGCAAGGCGCGCGAAATAAAAGCGTCCCGTTCCCGGTTATGCCAGCCGACGGCCGGAGTGGGGTTCACCAGGTCGATCAGCAGCGGCAGGATATTTTTCTCTTTGTCTTTTTTAACCTGGAGATAGTTCGCCTCCACTACCGTCGGATCATTGTCGGCCGAGACGACGAAGATGCCTTTCCCCGCGGCGACCCGGGAGAACATACCGGCATTAGCGCCGATATCCCATAAATTTTTTACGCCTGCCTTGTCAAGATAAGCCGCGACTAAATTTTTTTTCGCCGACAAAGCATCATGCTCATAGCTCAGACAATTCCCGTCCTCGGCGTAATATTCGGTCCAGACCGTCTTGTCTGTCTGCCATTTGAGGCTATTGACCGCGCTCTCCAAGCTATCAATCAGTCCCTGAAGCGAGTTTCTGGAAAACGAAGTTTTTTCAGCCGGCTGCAAAGCGGAGTCGGAATAGCGCTTCTGGCTGCGGGAATGCAGGAATAAATGTATGAATAGCGATGGTTTGACGAGCGAACGGAGAGGCAGCAGCCTGACAGCCAGATCAAGCGGTACGCCATCGACATCGAGCTGGGATAATTTACCCAGGCGGGCGTCGGCGCAAGCAAAAAGCGCCAAAGGCGCCAAAAAATGCTCGCAAAACTGTTTATACGCAACCCAAGGTCTTCCCTCTTCGTATTTCTCAAATGATAAAGTATCGATAAAAACCGGCCTGCCTTCGTAATACTGTATATTAAAACTGCTTGCGTCTTTCAGGCTCATGCCGCAAGCAAGCGCTTCCTTCTGTATAGCTAGCGTCACCAGTGCCGCATCTTTAAGCTGGCTGAAGCACCACTCGTATGGATAAGAAATGAAAGGCAGACACAGCGGTTCGATCACTTTATACGCGCCGGCTTCCCCGAGCGAAAGGTCAGCCTCACCGTGCGGAATCATCAGCCCACGATCGATCAACCTCTTATAAAGACCGGATTGCATGAGCAGTTCATAGTTATCTTTGTAGCTTGGATTTATTTGTCGCAGAATCCTGCCCTCATAAAAAAAAACAAAACCGCTCGGATCTTTGAATGATGCGGCGGCTTTATCCCCACACCTTCCAGGATGCCTCGCCCCTATCTCGTGAATGCGGGGCTGGTCTTGAGGGTTTGAATGATAGGATGGATCTTTAGGAACGGCATCGAATGTCCCGTTAGAAAGGTGTGGGGATTTATTCATTTTTCCGGTCAACCGGTTCGTTATAAACCGGCTTTTCTTTTCGTAAAAATCTGTTCCAAAAAAAATACTTGACCGACCGGACAGTGCTTTTCATGAAAAACAGGCCGGCGAATAAACCGGCGATCAATAATTGAAAAAGGTAGCTGCCGGTCCCGGGATCAACGTAGGCTTTTGCGCTTCGTGCGAATAGAAAAAACAGGAAAATTACATAGAAAATCATCTTTATTTTTTTCATCTTGAGTATAATTTTATGATTATTATGTGGAGCTATCACTAATATAATTATAGCATATTTCCTGACTTTCTCATCGTGAAATAAAAAAATACCTTAATATTAGGGTATTTTTATCGACGTAATTATCGGGAATCGGTCAAAACTTGGTTTCAGCAAGCCTCTTAATTTTATCTAATTTTTCTTTATTTTAGCGGTTACGCCTTCTTCCCCTTCCAGGATCTCGACTATCGGCGGCTTAACTTTCAAGCAACACGGTCGTACGCCTAAATTTGGCAAGGCATCGTCAGGATGAATTTTTGTGTCAAAGGAAGACTGGTCGAGAAGAAAAATATGACCACGCGTAGCTACGCATTCTGGAGCGTCAGGCGACCAATAGCGCCAGAGGCTTTTATTGTCATAATTCCTGGGATTCTCAACTCTTTTCGGAAACCCGGTTTCCGGATCGATGCTGCCGGGAGAGATCAGCGCCGGTACGGCCTCCATGATATTTACCGCCTTTTTGTCCCCTTCATATCCATACCCATCCCCCGTCGGCTCGATCCGGGGATTATCGATAATTTGTTTGCCATCCAAAATAACAGTATCAAGCAGCTCGACGAATCCCGAAGAACGCAGATGGGCTGACATCTGCTCGTCATTAGTCTCTTCGGCCTCTTTTAAAATTTTCCAGTACTCCGATAAGTTCATCATGGATAAACCAAGATGATCCAAGATCCTTCGCGCTTCTATATAGGTGATATTATTAACCCTGTTCTCACGATCCGCAGACATTTCAATACCCAGCTCGGCGGCCGCCCGCGTCACTTGTTCATCCAATTTCAAAAATTCCCGCTTAACATACAATTTAGTGGCAGGAGAATAATAATACTCATTAAATGCTTCAACTATCGGCTCAAAGAACGGGGCGGTAACCTTGCGGGACAGCTGATCCCCTACGCCGCTGAAATCTATCGCATTCTCAGTTTGAGTTATTTCCGCCCGATCAGCAAATTCATGCCGGATGATACGGGAGATGAATTCAAACATGGTCTTTTTAAATTCCGGCAAAACATACTGATTAAAAATCAAATAGATCCTTTCCTTATTTACGGCCTCGTTGCCCTCCATATAGTCGGCAACTTTGACGATGGTAAGAGGAAAATTTTTATCATTATTATTTTTTTCCGCTAATCCGACCAATCTGTCCAAAAGATCCTTCTTCACTTCCTTGCCCCTTTTATCAAAAGCGTTTTTTACTTTAGCTACGGCGAAGCCAAAGATGCCCCAGTCTTGCTTGTAGTCACGATTAAACAACAACTCCGCATCATCCGTATTCAGTAAATAGCTCATCAAATCCTGAAAAAACTTATCATCATTGATAATGCCGGATTTTTCTTTCAGATCATTCATTATCAAATTATCTTTATATATCATCTTTTTATCACTACGATTCTCGGTGTCCATCAGGGTAGCGCCATACATCATTTCAGCCATCCTTTTGTCCAGATTTAATCCCATTCCGTGGAACTTCTGCGTAACCAACGCCGCCGTTGACCCGGCCATCTCCCATGACTTTGATACATCTTGCTTTTTTGCCTTATCCGAGAGAATGTGATGGTCTACTATCGAAATAGCGAATTTTTGCACTTCGCTCACGTTATGATCGACTAATATCCATCTGGCCTGTCCGGAATTTAACGCCTTATGATAATCCGGGTTATCGGTCAATAATATTGAATTGGAAATACGGTCTCCCAAAAGATATTTTATCTCATCGGGTATTCTCGAGCCCTGGATGACGGGAATAAACACGGCCTCTTTATCCATCAGACTATTCCGATACGCTTCGGCCAAAGAGCTGACTGCTGTATCGGCGTCCGGATTTTTGTGCCCCATCACAAAAACTATTTTTTTCTTTTCTGCCAGGGCTTTTTCCAGATTTTTCGCGCTATTTTCTATGAACCGCTCAAAAGACTCATGGCTTACCTCTCCTTGCTCAACGCGAAACAAATCCTTGGCGATAGAATTGACCCTGTCGATAGTATCATCATCATGCTTGCTTAAAGCTAAAATACGGATAACGCCCAACATATCGATGAATTTTTCTTTCATTTTTTCCGCGTATTTATCGCGAGTCGTTAAAAACTCCCGCCCTGAGTTCTGGAGAAAGGAAAAAAATTTTTCACGGTTCTCATAAAAAATTTCATGCTCTTCCGGATTTTGCAAAGCGGGGCGATCAGCGGTTGTCGCTGAATATGATTCGCTATATCCATCTGCAGTTGCCATGAGTTCCTGGTCAATTCCGGACTCCGGAAGTTCCTTGCGGCATTCTCGTAGCATCAGTACCGGCTGTTTCGCCCCTACCGGCATGTCAAGGTCAAGCGACGGCGTCCCGGACGATGTTACGTATCCCCTGATTCCGGCGACCGGTTCGTCAATTTTAAAAACAGACCAATATTTCCAAGTAGTCGAACTCTGAGCCGGCGCTCCTTTCTTACGCTTGATGTTTACATCAAGCGGTATGCCGGTCTCTCCATTCACATTGTTCTTCGGATCAAACCACCCCGGTCTGCCTTCTGGCATCTCCACCTTCTTGCGTTCTCCCTCATAAATAACCCCGTCACTTTTTTTAATGATACGGGGGTGCTCTGTCATGAATATTTCTCCATGCTGATCTTTAATGAATACGACATCCAGCCACTCCGCGCACAGGCTGGATTGCAGTTGCTCAACCGCTTCTTGATTGCCGCTGACGACCGCTTCGCCATATGCTGTCCAGAATTCAGCCGGACTTAACAAGGCGCCGCCCAATTTTTCCAGCAGTATTTTAGCGTCGTAATAAGAAATATTATTTACCCTGCCTTCGTCATCCCAGCTTAATTCAATGCCGCATTCAGAAGCGGCTTTGACCACGCGGTCATCGACCTTCAGCGGCTGGCGGGCGATATGATAATCTAACTTTTCTGAATAAAAAAATTCCCGGGAAGACGCCTTGGCCCGTTTTACCTCTCTCTTCTTCCTAGCTTCAGCTTCTTCATCTCTTATTTGCGGAAATGGAGTAGGGCTATCTAAAGTTTTTTTAGCGAATTTGTCCATGTCTTTTACTAAACATATTTATCCAAAATTATGAATTACTTCCCGCCGAGGATCTCTTTTGCTTTTTTCAAAAACGCCAAATCTCTTTGCTGTATCAAACCGCCCTCATAATTTGCGGGGTGGTCGTTTTCAACCATTTTTATCGCCCCATCGATATCGGTCCAAATGATCTCAAACCCTCCCGACCTTTCTTCCGCGGTAAAAGACGGCTCTCCTTTTGACGATATTGTTCCCATATAGCAATAAGACATTTGCAGCAAATTCCATTTCAGGCGATATTCAATAATTTTGCCCACTTCAGCGTCTATCGATTTTATTTTACAACCGGCCTCTTCCAAAACTTCTCTTGCTAAGGCCGTGTTTATATCCTCCCCGGCTTCAATGCCACCACCGGGCAGTTTGTGGTAACCATGCTTGGAAACGAATAAAAGGGGAATCAAATTATTCTCATCAAATATAATGATCCTCACTGCCTCCCTTTTTTCCAAGACGGGATTATTCTTATTTTCCTGATCATTAATAACCAATAATGTTTCCATAAAAAAGCTTTAATTGTAGTATTATTATATTAACATAATAATTGAAATTCTACCTAGCAAGAAAAAATGAGTCCCGATCCGGCGGATGGGGACTCATGGAGTTTTCAATTTTCGGGCTTGACCACGTAAAGTGCCGGTTTTGTCTTACTGTTTTTTTCTCCCTGCGCGCCGAGAGTCTGCCAGGCGGCAAGGAATTGATTGCAACTCGAATTGAGCTGTTCTAGCAGACCGCCGGGACTGTAAACGGTGCTGTAAAAAATTCCTTGCATGATTTGCATGCGCCCCAGCGGCGTCTTGGATCCCCTCAGGGCTTTGTCGATTTTCCACTGGGCCGCGCGCAAGCGTGGCTGCGTGTCCTCGCTGGCGCTGGCGATAGCCGCCTCGATCGCCTCCCTCCTCCTTTTTTCAAATTCTTTCTTGTCGCGCTGATAAAGAGCGGCCCAATCTTCGCTCGTATACTCGAGCGGACTTTTTTCGTTCTCCATCATCACACCTCCGCTATGATGAAAATAAGAACACTAAAAATTATATTCATACCAGCGTTTTTCTGCCAGGCGTTTTTCTTGCTCATCGATCCATGGCTGCCAGTCTTCCTTGAGTAAGCCCTCGTTTCGATATCTTTTGACGAGATCTAAAACATCGGGCGAGAGCATAGTCAGCTCATATAATCGGATGCGCGACTCGGAGCGCTTGGACAAAGCGACGTTAGAGCGCATAATGAACTGCTCCACCGGCAAAACGGTTACGATCGCATACATCCATAAAAATAAAAAAACCAGGAATTTAAATATGTTGGCTCGCTCTTTTCTGAACATGGAGTAAAGCAGCCAGACAAAAAGAATGGCGCTATAGAGGACCGTGTAGGAAGCAAAGAACTTCTCGTAACTGAAGCCGTAATTGATAACATAAAGCGCCACCCTCTGACCGGCCGAAGCCAAGAGCAACAAGGAAGCGGCAGTGAACACCGTCAATATCTTCTGGACAGACGCGCTTGTCTTACGGTAAGTAAAAAAGTAAAGTAAGGTATTTAGGCCGGTCAGGAAGAAGAGCTGCCAAAAACCGCTCTTGACTAGCGTTTCGGTCTCTCGAAACTCAAAGGGCAAACTGCCTACCCATAAACGTTTTATCTGAATCCAGAGAAATAAAAGATAGAGAATCAAGACGCCGCCTAACACGATACCGGCAACGATGGAGTCGACCTGAATTCCTTTCTCCTTATCCTCATAATCAAACTCGCGTGCCCAGGCAAGAAACGAGGAAAAAAGAAGAGGTGAGAAGACGAGGAAAAAAATAATTTTCGCCATCGCGCTCTCAGAGATATACCGCCTGACCAGATCATAGACGAACGCCAACTTGTCGCCGAAGACCGGATCAGCCGAAGACAAAAGCGGAATGACGACAATAAAAGCGATCGCGAGCATCAGGACTAACCCCAAGACGACTTGACGCGCAGTTCCCTTTCGCTGTTTCGGACTGAGCATTGCGATATAGTATTTTAAGGCTATGCCGATCTGACCGAAGAGTGAAAAAAATCTTGAAAAAAAATTTGCGATGAAAGTAGTACCCCAATATCTTTTCTCCTTGTCCTTCAGAAAGCCGTAGTTAACAAAAAGAAAGATCAGGAGCGGATAAACAAAAACGTTTACGATTTTGATAAACGGATTATCATAAAGAAGAAAGCTCAGTGCGATCAGCCCCAGCGGTATGATCCAATAAAGATCTTTTTTGCCATATTGCCTGTGGTAGTAGAGCGGTCGGATAAACATTGCCAACAAGGCGATAAAAAAAACAGTGGCGTTCACTCCCAAGGCATAGGGGCCCTTGTCCCAAAAATTCCATATAAAGACGACCCAAAACAGAGACAACCCCAGGCTCCAGATCATATTAATGATCAAAGTGCGCGACAACGCCGGCCGTTCCTTGATGATCGGCTGTTCGTTTTGCGTATCAATTTGTTCTGGCATATATATTTATTTATAACATTATTCAGGTTATGGATCTTAGCAATCTACCATTTTATCGCATTTTTAGTCAATCAGCCACACCCGAGAATAAGTAAAAGCAGGCTCTTACGAACCTGCTTTTACTATCACGCACGGGCGGTAGGAAATCTCACCGCGGCGGAAGCCCTGCCTGCCGGCAGGCAGGCGCACCCCTTCAGATAACAATGCATAGAAGATTGTGAGATATTTTTTTCAAAAATTTCCTGCTTGCAAAGTATCGAGTCTGTCAGTGCGAAGGTCTCAGCCTAACACCCACGAATATCAAAACGACTCTCAATCTGAGAGTCGTTTTGATATTCGCACGGCTGGAGGGATAGCTTCCAGAACTTTGACTGGCCTACTGTCCTGCCTGTGCCGAATCTAATTGTTAGGGAGGAAATTATCTTTGTTCGCTTGTTTAATACGTCTTGTCGGCTTTATTTATTGAATGGGAGCCTTATCTGAACCGCAGCGCTCCTATGCTCCAAAATCTTATTTATTACATAATCTGTCTTAATTGACCCATTTACTATTGACTGCCTCATGCGAGCATTGACTCGCAGAAGATCGTCCTTAGCAAAAAATTTCTCGTTTTGTTCAACCTTGCTATTAAACTCTTCATCTATTATATCAGCAAAAAATGTTGCGTTGCCGTCACTGAATCTCCATTTTCCATCTTTTTGAAATGAGATGTTAACGATTTGCAAATTCATTTCAATATCTTTTTCCTCAATTATCTCCTCTTCAACCTCAGGGGCGTCAAAATATTCAACTTGGTTTTTGATTATTTCGCCTTCCACTACTTGTTCGTCAGCTCCGATAAATTTTATTTTTTCGATACCCTCATTTTTTAACGGCCTTATTATTGCCTCAATTCGTTTCCGTATCTTTAAGGAACTAAAAAGCGTTATCTCTCTTTCATTGGTATACGTTACCTCGCCATCAGCGACCTCCAATTTGAATCTTCCGTCTTCTAATTTAGTAACGCTCTTTATGCTCCGTTTTTTAAGCCAAGCTATCAACTTAAATAAACCAATACCGCCACCGCTGCATCCAAAAAACAATAAACCAATGAGCTCCTTGGCGTTTACGATTGCCGTGGCTCCATCAGAGCTAAACAGCAATCTTGCCTGGTTAATAATATCTTGAACTAACGAAAAATCGATATTCAAAGACCCAGGGCTCGTCGCTTTAATATTTACCGATGTCTTTACTTTCTCGCCGTTTAAAACTCTGTTAGCCTCTTCAAACAGCTCACCTAAGGCAAGCAACGCAGGAGCCAAATCTTTAACATCCATTTCATTAGACGCTAATGCTGGACCATCGTATGATATTTTAAAATTTTCTCTACTCATATTTTATATTATAACATATTTTCATACAAATGCACAAAATAATTAAATATAAATTACTTAAATTAATGTTTTCAACTCTAATTCGCAATGCACTTATTGGCAGATACGCAATATATTGCAGTCTAGGAAATCTCACTCGCTTCGCTCTCAATAGGGCTTCCGCCCTCTTGTCCTCGTCCGCTCGATGGCAGACTCGGTCACCCCAACGGGGAACTTCCGTTCCCCGACCCCCTCCCGTTCTATTCCTGCCCCAAAAAAATAAATAAACCATCTTTGGTTGGTTTTTTTATTTTTGCACCCCGTTCGGAAGTCTAACTCAATCCAGGCAAGGGTCAAGGAAAGAGCCCAACCTATGCCTCCATCTATTAACAGCCTTCCCATACCTTCTTTAGTTGTAAATTTGCCTTTACTGAGACGACGCGTAAAGCTGCCGCTTTTTTATGAAAATCAGCAAAAGCATTTTTAAGTTCATGATCAACAAAAACACGCCCTACTCCAGTTTGGTCCTCTATAAACATAACCGAATTAACATCTATGGCATTCTGATTTACAAAATCATGTGTAATTCTGTTAAACGTGTTTGGCGGCTTATGATCAATATGACACTCTCCTTTGGTAATAAAGGTGCCAGTCAACTGACAACTCACATTGCCGCAATGGTCCTGATACTTTTCAAAAAAATTTTTTTAAATAATATAATTTGACTAGCCACAGACGCTCTGGCTGCCGCATTAAATAGTTTTATTGGATCATTAGCGTTCGACGATAAACATTTTGCAAAACTAAAATCGACAGAAGTGCCGTCAATTCTATTAATCGAAAAATGTTTTGTCGTCCCAAATCTACCATCCCTTGATACCGAAAAACCTTCAACGCCAGCGCCAATCTTATCATCCCTTTCAGGATGAAGAAGAAGTAAGTCATAAATGAAATAATGATCATCACCCGTCAAGTTTACACCAATTTCATACCTATAAAGAATTTCTCGAATAAACTCAGCCGCGGCACCTTTTGTTTTAAATAATTTTTCTCCGATTGTTATTAACATATATATACAATAAATCCCTCCCACAAATAACCACTACAATAGTAATAATTATTCGCAGAAGGGATTTGAACCCTCACGGGATTACTCCCAACGGTTTGGAAAACCGCCGCGTATACCGATTCCACCACTGCGGCACATGTGCGAACTTAAGATGGGATTCGAACCCACGATACTTCCAAATATTCATAAGCTTTTCACCTCTGCGTTCTAGAATCGAATTAGTCGGTCTTCGGGTCTATTTATACAGAATCTAGAAAGCACGGGCGGTAGGAATCGAACCCACGCTAAGGGTTTTGGAGACCCTTGTACTACCATTATACAACGCCCGCCTGCGCTCCGCTCTATAGCGGAGCTTCGGCGGGCAAGCCCGCTAGAGACACCGCAAATAACGGAGTAATATTTATTTCGTTTCTTTGTGCGGAGTGTGCTTGCCGCAGTGCTTGCAAAACTTGCTCATTTCGAGACGAGTCTTCAATGTCTTCTTATTTTTGTGAGAAAAATAATTGACCTTCTTGCACTCGGTGCACTCCAGTTTGATCATGTTGTCTTGACTCATAGGATAATTTTTATTTATTTTTTAGACGTAGTCCTGCTACGCATAAAGCTACGCAGGACACTGCTCCCAGTGCAAACAAAAATACCTCTTATTTAATTTAGTATTTTTAAGTGCTTGCACTGCGAAGCCTTCTTGTCCTCCATAGCTTTAGCAAAGGAGGAGGCGAAGCAGTGGGCCGGGGAGGGATCGAACCTCCGAAGGCGTGAGCCAGCAGATTTACAGTCTGCCCCATTTGACCGCTTTGGTACCGACCCGATATATTAATAATTTAAAAAACTTTTCATCCGCCTGTCGGCGGACAGATTTATCCCGCCCAAGCGGGACTTCCTGCGGTCGCACTCTGCCCCATTTGACCGCTTTGGTACCGACCCGATATATTAATAATTTAAAAAACTTTTCATCCGCCTGTCGGCGGACAGATTTATGATCTTAGATTGACAAAACCAATCCGCATCAAATCCAAAATCTAAAATCATAAATCTAAAATACTAATTGAGCCGTTGAGCGGATTTGAACCGCTGACCACCTCCTTACCATGGAGGTGCTCTACCAGCTGAGCTACAACGGCGTTCAACTCAATATATCAAATAAATAAAAAAATGAACCGGAAATCCACTCGGTGCATTTGATTTAGAGCAGGTCGATTTGTTCCTTGAATTCCACTAATTTCTGATTATCCGGATTGCTCTTTTTCAGACTCTCATAGGCCTCAAGGGCGAATTCTTTATCCTTTAACATTATACTCAACCTTAGCGCTGTGTCAAGGTAACGAGGGTTCATCGGTTCTAATATTAGCACCTGCTTGATGGTTACGAACGCTTCGGTCTGATTACCCATTTCTTCGTAAACCAGAGCTAAATTGTAGCTGGTGGTGCTGCGTTGATTATTGAATCCGAGCGACTTGAGATATTCTTCTTTGGCAATATCCAAATTTCCGCTTTTAGAGGCGATCTGCGCCAAGCCCTCATAGGCCTCTTCGTCGCCTTCATGCAGTTTCAGGATGTGCTCGAAAGTCTGTTTGGCCTCCTCCAATTCTTTGCGCTCAAAATAAAGCTGTGCCAGCTGTTTGAAGGCTTTGATGCTTTTCGGTTCCAGGCTGATGATTTCGATCAATTTCTTTTCTGCCGCCGCCAGCTCGTCCTGCCGCCGCAGATTTTCCGCTTCCTCGAACAGCAGCTGGATATTTTTTTCCATCTCCTCCGGCGGTACGGACGGGCGGATATTATAACCCTCTTTCAGATCGATCAGACGGCGGTATAGCCAGCGGAAAAAACCGGCGGATCCGATAGCCAGCGGACGCAAAAGCTTAGCGGTCCTGACGTTCCACTTCAGCAAGTTCCGTTTCAGGCGGCTCGACAAGATGCGCTCTTTGATCCGTGCTTCTTTCTCTGCCGGAATATTCGCCGCGTCCAAGCTGGCGAGCGCCGGAAATTTTTTTACCGTAATATAGATGATCACCGCCAGACTGGCCAGGATCAAAATCAGGGGGATTATGTTATACATAAATATTTCAGATTCCGGTCGATGCCGACGGATAGCGCCCGGCACTGCCGAACAAAACCATCTTGCCGTGGACGACATCTTCCACCGCCTTGATGGAGGGCGATAACAAGTGGCGGGGATCGGTTTCGCCCGGATTATCTTTGCAGGTCTGTTTTAAAGTCTCGCTGAAAGCGATCTTGATGTCGGTGCCGATGTTAATGACATTGACTCCGCCCTTGATCGCCTGCTTAATCTTATCGAGGCTGATGCCCGAACCGCCGTGCAGCACGAACGGTATTTTCACCTTAGCCTTGATCTGCTTCAATAATTCCAAGTCTACATCTTCGTTCTCAAAAGTACCATGCGCCGTGCCGATCGCGGCCGCGATCGTGTCCACTCCGGACTTGAGTACGAATTCAATCACTTCTTGCGGATCCGCTTTCGGGATATCTATCTTGCCGCCTCGTTCTCCATGCCCTCCCACGATCGAGCCGACCTCTCCCTGCACCCAGACGCCTCTGGTATGAGCCACTTCTACCACTTGCTTAGTCAGTTTGATGTTTTCATCCAGCGGCCAAGCCGAAGCGTCGATATGAACGGACGAAAAACCGGCGGCGATGCATTCAAAAACCGATTCAAATGATTTTCCGTGATCAAGATGAAGTGCGATCGGTATGTTGCCGCCGACATTTTTCGCCACTGTAGAAACGATATGCGTAGTCGGCTTGAGGCCCATATATTTGATGGCCGACTCGGAAACCTGGATGATAGCCGGCGAACCCGCCCGCACCGCCGCCTGAGCCACGCCTAGAATCGATTCCAAGTTATGAACGTTAAACGCACCGAGAGCATAACCGCCCTTTTGCGCGTCTTCGATCAGATCTTTGATGTGGACTAACATGGTTAATTTTGGATTTTAGAATTTAGATTTTGGATTTAGAATTCATCAGTAGCCCTTTAGATCTAAAATCCGCAATCTAAAATCTAAAATGTTATTTAATCATCGCTTTTGCCACTTTATAAAATTCCTCCGCGTCCAGGCTGGCGCCGCCGACCAGGAGACCGTCAGTGTTTTCCAGATCGACAAAGCCCTTGACGTTCTTGCTTGAAATACTGCCGCCGTAAACGATGCGGAAATTGCTGGCTGAAACTTGCGGGCCGAACAGGTCATTCAAGGTCAGTTTAACGATCTTGTGCGCGTATTCCGCTTCGGCCGGCTCGATCGCGATGCCTGAGCCGATCGCCCAGATCGGTTCATAGGCGACAACCACTTGCTGGCCATCCAGCAGGCTGATGCCGCCGAGCGCCTGCTGCAGCTGATGCACCAGCACGAAATCGCGGCGGTCGGTTTTGCGCTCATTGGCGTTCTCGCCGATACAGACCACTGGAATAAGCTTATCGGTATCGAGCACTGCCTTGATTTTCTGATGGATCCGTTCATAGTTTTCCAGGAGATATTCACGCCTTTCAGAATGGCCGACAATCACGTATTCACAGCCGGCGTCGACGAGCATATTAGCCGAAATCTCGCCGGTATAGGCGCCATATTCTTCCCAGAAAACATTTTGCGCTCCGAGTTTCAACGGCGAGCCTTTCAGAATTTTTCCGGCGTCGACGAGAGAAACCAGATTCGGGCAAAAGGCGACCGTGCCTTTTTTGAATCCCGCGAATTTTGCTTTCATTTTTTTCGCCAATTCCAGAGTTTCGACCAAAGTCAATTTCATTTTCAGGTTAGCGATCACGATTTTATTATCTTTTTTCTCCATATATTGTTTTATTATTAATTGTTAATTCGTAATTGACAATTGACTCTACTCCGGCCAGCTATAGCTGTCATATGCCCACTCAACCAGACCCTTGGTTTCACTGAAACGCGAGTTGCGATCGGGGCTGCCGAGCACCACTGAGACGATTTCCTTACCGGCCTTATTGACGAATTTACTCACTAAGCAGCCACCCGCTTCATCCGTGTAACCAGTCTTCCCGCCGACAATACTGATCTGCGGACTGGCAGCGAACTCTTCCAACAGTTTATCGGTGTTGTCCACGGTAATCTTGTTGCCGGAAAGAGTGGTAAACTCATGTTTCTTGGTAATGCTTGCCTGGCGGATGTCGTTCATGGCAAAGGCGGCTTGCGCCAGCTTGGCCACTTCCAGTGCAGTGGAGACATTGCCCTGATCCAGACCTACGGGATCTTTGAAAACGGTATTTGCCAGCCCGAGCTCAGCGGCCTTATTATTCATTTTTTCGACAAAGCCCGGAAGCCCCAGGCCGGTGGAATTGACCAGCGCGACCGTCTCGGTGTTGCCGGAAGCGACCAAACTGAGATAAAACAGATCTTTTATCTTGACTTTCTCCCCTGCTGCCAGATATTCCTTACTTCCCTCTCGGCGATCCTCTTCCCTCATCTGGTAAACGCGTTCCCAGCCGGGATTATGTTCAAGAAACACGAGCGCGGTCATCAGTTTAGAGATGCTCGCTATCGGTTTGGCGTGGTCGCCGTTCTTCTGGAACAGAACCGCGCCGGTCGAACAATCGATCGCGACGCCGCTTTCGACCGACAGTTCATAATCGGTCGAACTTGCGCGAGTCGGCAACAGACTGGACTTATCCCGCGCCGCCGGCAGATGATTGACGGTGGTCGTATCCTCCGGCCGCGCTGCGGCTTTGAGCGGCAAAAAATTCTTGCCTGCTTCCCGCGCTACTTCAACCACTCGCGTCTCCAGCTGCTGCTTGATATTATAGTTATCATAAAGCAGCGAAAGCATCGGGCTGGTTTTGGCCAGATCGAAATTTATCGTCCACAAATAAGTTGTCAGGCTGAATAATATTGAGATCAACATGAGTAATTTTGTCATTCCCGCGCAGGCGGGAATCTTATTTTTGTTCAACAGAGACTAGATTCCCGCCTGCGAGGGAATGACAGGTGACGTATTTTTCTAAGGTCTTAAATAATATTTTCTGACGTAATCCCGGAAATTTGATCAGCGCCCGCGAGTACCCGGTCAATCGTATCATCTTGGCTTAATTTTTCATAATCAGGCAACTGTTTCAGATCAGCAAGCCCCAGAAAGCGGACAAAATCCATCGTCACGGTATAATAGGTCTCATTCTTAGCCTTTTCTGCTTTAGCCTCGATCAGGCCGCGAATCAGCAAATTCCGCAAAATCAAGCTGCAATTGACGCCCCTGATGCGGTCCAAATCAAGTTTACTGATGGGGCCGCGATAGGCGATGATAGTGAGCGCCTCGAGCGAGGGCCGCGACAGTTCGCCGGTGGTTTCATCCTTGATGTATTCCTGAATCAATTTGGTATTCTCGGGCGAGCTGACCATCTGAAAACTGCTTCCATTTTTGATTACCTGGACGCCTTTTTTATTTTCCTGATACTCGGCTACCAGCTCCTCGCCGGCCGCCTCCACCTCTTTGGCATCCGTCTTCATCAACTCAGCCAAATTTTTCGCCGACATCGGTTTGGCGGAGATGAAGAGGAGAGACTCAATGCTTGATTTTATATTCATAATTGATAATGCAAAATGCAAATATCAAAATGTAAAATGACAATGCAAAATTTAAAATGTCTGATTTCTTATTTTGCATTTTAAATTGTCATTTTGATTTTTGATTTTTTAATTTTAAATTTTATTAATCTCAATCTCCCCGAACAACTCCAGCTGATCTACCAGCACTTCTTTCTGCTTGATCAGTTCCAACATGGCGAGGAAGCTTACGATGATTTCGGTTTTGGACTTAGCTAACTCAAGAACCTGGGAAAACCTCATCTTCAGGCGCGTAAAAATATTCGATCTGATTTCCGCAATCTTGTCGTCAATATTGATTTTCGGCTCCAGCCTACGCTCTTCCAAATCCACCTCTGCCGGCCTGATCCGACCGATCAGGTCACTCATGACCATTGCCAGATCGGCGGCGACCAGCTTTTTTGGCGGAGCAAAAAAATTATCGCCGGAAAATAATACCTTACGATTGAATGGCCGGGAGAACATGAACCTTTTCTTGCCGATGATTGCAGTAACCTTTTTGGTCGCAGCCAAAAACTCCTGATACATCTTCAGCTGATTTTCAAATTCCTTGATTTCTTCTTCCTCCTCCGGAAACAGATAGGGCAACAGCGCTTTGGATTTTATCAGGATCAGCCGCGCCGCCACTACTAAAAAATCCGCCATCTCTTCCGGATCGATGTTTTTCGCTTCTTTGATATACTCGATATATTGATCGGCGATTTTTGCCAGACTAATCTGGGTAATATCCAACTCCTCCTGCTCGATCATCTGAAGCAGGAGGGACAACGGCCCATCAAATTTTTCTATGCTGAATTTTACCATCAGGTGTTAATTAAAAATTTTATTTCCGCTTCCCTTTACCCTTCTTCCCTTTCCCCTTTTTCACCGGTTTCGCCGCCCGTTTCACCTTCTTTACGGTCTTCTTAACCTTGATCAACTTAATTTTTTTCTTGACCCCAAAACTCCCGAGCAGCGCGTTTTCCAGCTTGATGAAATCGTTCACCTTCATCTGGATCGAATGATTGAAATCGCCGGATGAGAAAATCGCTTTTTTCGCTTTGACCAGGTTTTTTTCCACGGCCACCGGCAGATCATGCAGTTTACCGAAGGCGCCGACGGTCTGATCTTTCAGCTTTAAGAGCTCAGTGACGATCTTCTCGCCCGGAATCTTGATCATCTTCACTTCTTTTTTGTTGACCTTCTTCAAAAAAGCGCCCAACTTCTTAAAATCGACGTTTTCATCCGCCGGCAGAACGATCAGCCAATAATCCTTATCGGCTTTGACCAGGATCGATTTGGCGATTTCGTTGAGTTTCTTTTTCATGGTCGCCGCCGTATCGTACGCGGTATAGACTGTTCGGTGCGTCAGCACTTCGTGCGGGATGCCCGCCGCTTCGAGATATTTGACCAATTTTTCCGGGAATACTACTTTATGTTTTTTCTGAACAGTTTTTTTGCTTTTTTTAGCCATACCAGGTAGTAGAAATTCGACTATTTTCTGCTTCTCTAAAATTTCTTATTAAGAAGACAAATAATAATCAATTTTCTGATAAATTATTAAATTATAATATAAAATGACAAGTGTCGAATTTTCACTACCTGGCATAGTATTATTCTCAAATTCAAACAAAATCCGCCTGACTTGCGGTTATGTTTATGTTGATATTATAGCCTAATCTTGATGGTTTTGCAAAGCCAGACAGTGAAAAAGCCGCCCTGTAAAAGGACGGCTTGTCGCTTCAGGCGGCTTGCGAGTTGATCAGCCGCCCCCAATTCTCTTCCGGCTCCTTCGGGCTGATCGGTTCCGAATGATACTGATAGCAGAGGCGGCAATTTGCCGGCCGCCAATCTTCCATTAGATGGCTCGTGAGGTAGGCAAGACCGAAGTTGCTGCGCTCGACCTGCACCACCGAATGGTTGCCGCGATTCAGGATCAGCGGATGGTAATTGGAGATGACAGCTAGCGGCTGCTTCCTACGGCTCGCCCAGATGGCATCGGAAAGATTGGTCGCGCCGCGCACGAAGTCTTCGATAAACAGTAAGACTTCGCCGGGACTGATGTCGGTTTCCAGATTGAAACCGTCGCCGGTCTTGCGCAGTATGCCGACCGGCAGACCGAGTTCGCGCGCCACCGCGGCCGCCAGCCTGGTCGCACCGCGCGGAACGCCGATCACCCGGCTCGCCGGCAGACCGCGCAAGCTGCGGTACTTCATCACCAATTGCCTGGCGAGCATCTCGCAGAGATTGTCGTGCTCTAGCACCGGCTCAGAGTTGAAAAAGCCCGAACTGTGCAGACCGTTGCTCAGTATGGCGTGGCAACCCGCGCGGCCTTCCTCGGCCGCTCGCTCATCATAAGACCAATAAGCGCGGAAAACCGTGAACAGATGAAGGATTTCCTCCTTGGTAAGCTGCCAGCAAATATCTTCCGGATCAAGTCCGATGAGCTCTTTTTTGCCGTATTCTAAGAGTGACATCGCGCCGCCTCCCTTTCCTTGTTGTTTAATGTGCAAAAAACAGAGATTCCTCCCTGGATTCCTAAATCATACAAAAATAATTGGATAGTAATTAATCAAGTGGCGCCGACAAGGGCATCGGCCTCGCTTTACCTGTCGGCACGTCCACGGGGTATACCCGCTGGAGCAGACACTGGCGACCAGCCTCGTGCGGCCAGCGCTCCCCGTCATAATTATATTGAACGTCGTTCTTATTCCGGTTGTCGGTCAAAAAAGTCGCGCATAATTTATACTGTTCGCGTTCCCTGACGATATTATATTCAAACTGCTCTCCGGTCACCGGATCCTTGATGTCGCTTTCCAGTAAGAATCGCCGATCAACGGTCAAGTCGTTGAGCGTCTTCGGCAACTTCTTTTCCTGCTGGAGATAGCCGTTGATCGCGCTATCGATCTGATTGAAGTGGTTGATTAATTCCTGATCCTGACGCATATTGCGGGTCTCTTTCGGCGACGGCGCGTAGTAAAATGCCGCGGACAAGGCAGCGAGCACTAAGACGGCGGTGGCGTAAAAATATATCTGCACGACACGATCCTTCTTCCCGACGAATTCCTCGCGTCGTACATCATAAAGATAATAGCTGAAGACAATAGCGGCGATGATGATGGCGGTGGCCGATTTCAGGATGAATTTGACGGTCAGCTCGCCGTCCAGATAATTGAAAATCACGCCGATCAACCAACCGATGATCGTCACCGAGGCGACGAACAGGATGAAGTAGGTCAGCCAGCGCCTCACACCCGCGTCCTTGGCAAGCACGCCGGCGTATAGATTTTTACTCAGCTGCCAGGAGATAAAATAATAGATCGGCGCCGCGATGATGATGGCGGCGATAGCGAATTTCAAATTACCCGGATCAAACTGATGCAGGTAGGGATTCACCGCATCCGGAAATTTCTTATTGATTATTTGGAACACTGCCTGGCCCGAAGATATCGCCGTAAACGCCAAAGAAACCAAAGAAAGCATGTAGTAGAAGGCGAATTTAGCGGCATTATTTTGCTTTTGTGCTAATTGTTCAGTTTCCATACAGTTTGTGTGTCATCCTGGAGCGAAGCGATAGGATCTTGAGGTTAACCCACAAGATGCTATCGTCCCGCTTAAGCGGGACTCCAGCATGACAAATTAGATAATTATTTATCTCCCACCACTTTAATATGTAACTCCTTTAATTGCTTCTCATCCACCTCACTTGGGCTGTCCATCATCGCGTCACGGGCCGCGCCGTCCTTGGGGAAAGCGTAGATATCACGGATCGAATCCAGATCGAACAGCACCATCATCAGACGGTCGATCCCCGGGGCGATGCCGGCGTGCGGCGGCGCGCCATACTCGAAGGCGCGGATCATACCGCCGAACTTCTTATCCACCTGCTCTTTGCTGTAACCGGCGATGGCGAATGCCTTATACATGATGTCGGGCCGATGGTTGCGAACCGCACCGGAAGAAATTTCATAACCGTTGCAGACCAAATCATACTGAAAAGCCAGGATATCGAGCGGTTTTTGCGTCAGTAGCGCCTCCATACCACCCTGAGGCATGGAAAACGGGTTGTGACCGAAATCGATTCTGCCTGCTTCAATATCCGAATAGTCATACATCGGAAAATCTTTTACCCAGCACCAGGCCGCCTTGGTCTTGTCTTTCAGACCCAAACGGCTGCCGCATTCACTACGAACCGCGCCGAGCGAAGAACAAACGGTCTTCCAGACATCAGCGGCGAAGAAAATGATATCGCCTTCCTTGGCATCAACTTGCTCAACAATTTTCCAAGACAAATCTTCGCCTAGGAATTTTACAATTGGCGATTTCAATAAACCCCTCCGCCCTTCGGGCACCTCCCCTTGGTAAGGGGAGGATTTTTCATCCCCTCCTTTTAAAGGAGGGGTGGCCGACAGGCCGGGGCGGTCTTCTACGGTAATATAGGCGAGGCCCTTGGCGCCTTTTGATTTGGCTATCTCTGTCAGTTCATCGATCTCCTTGCGGGAAAACTTCGCCGCACCGTCGACTTTCATCGCGTGCACTACGCCGCCGTTCTTGACCGCTTCGGTAAAAACCGAAAAACCGCAATCACGCACCAATTCGGTCACCGGTTTGATTTCAAACCCGAAACGCAAATCAGGTTTGTCGATACCATAACGCTCCATCACTTCGTGCCAGGTGAAGCGCGGAAACGGTTTCACAATGACTTCTTTGTTGCCGAATTTTTCTGTCAGCTCAATCATCAGCGGCTCCACCGTATTCCAGACATCTTCCTGGGTCACAAAACTCATCTCCAGGTCTATCTGATAAAAATCTCCGGGATGCCGGTCGTTGCGCGGATCTTCATCGCGGAAACAGGGTGCGATCTGAAAATAACGATCCATGCCGGCCACCATCAACAGCTGTTTGAATTGCTGCGGCGCCTGCGGCAGGGCGTAAAATTTGCCCGGATAAATCCGTGACGGCACCAGGTAATCGCGCGCGCCCTCAGGCGAGGAGTTGGCTAAAATCGGGGTCTGCACTTCTACGAACTTCAGCTTATGAAAATAATCACGGACATAGCGGGTAACCTCATCCCGTTTGATCAGTACATCCTGTAATTTTTTGCGCCTGAGATCGATAAAACGATATTTAAGCCGTACCGATTCCTTGACCTCTTTCATCTTTTCTTCGTCGATCTCGAATGGCGGAGTCTTTGATTCGGATAATATTTCCAGCTCTGTCACTTCGATTTCTATTTCGCCGGTAACGAGCTTAGGATTTACCATCTCATCCGGCCGGGCGATGACCTTGCCCGAGACCTTGATCACCCATTCGCTGCGCAGTTTGTTGGCAGTTTCATAAGCCGGGTTGGCTTCTGCCTGCCCTGAGCTTGTCGAATGGGGATGGAAAGTGACCTGCGTCAGACCGTAACGGTCACGCAAATCAATAAAAATAATCCCGCCATGGTCGCGGCGCCGATGTACCCAGCCGCATAATGTGACAAGCTGTCCTTCATTTTTCTTGTTTAATTCTCCGCAGGTGTTTGTTCTGAGCATAAAAATTTAATTAAAAATTGAAAAATCAAAGTGTAAAATGACAATGCAAAATTGAAAACTCTAAATTCAAAATCCTAAACTCTAAACAAATCCAAAATTCAAATTAATTAAATCCAAAACGGAATCGTTAGAAAGTTTTGTATTTTGAGTTTTAATCATTTGAATTTGTTTAGGATTTAGTGCTTTGAATTTAGGATTTATTAAAATATTTACATTTTAAACTGTCATTTTGATTTTTGATATTTACATTTTACATTTAATTAACAAAAAGCCCCTCATCTCTAAACACAGCAAAAGCTGTATCTAAGGACGAAAGGCTTTATAGCGATCCGTGGTACCACCTTACTTCTCTCGCGAAAGCGAGACTTTTTTCATGCTATTTACGCAAGCTTACGTCGGGTTCTACTTATCACCTCCCCTTAATCCCCTCCTTAACAAGGAGGGGTGGCTGAAAGCCGGGGTGGTAGGATTTTCTTCCCGCACCTTTTCCGGTGTTGGCCGGAATCTCCGCCTCCGCCAGATGGCGGACGGCGGATGGTTTTATCGATTATTTCAATGCTTTTCAAGTATAAAATATCAGACTGGTTTAGTCAAGTACAAGTAAAAACCGCCGGCTCATTTCGAGCGCGGCGGTTTGCCATCGAGTATCCTGTCGACCTCTTCAAGCTTTGCCGACACATCACGGAGCGGCAGAGCCTGCCGATAGACAATCGGCAGATGTGACAAGCCCGTCACCCGCATGACTTCTTCATGAACCTCCGCAATGGTTGCGGGGACTTCCTTGCCGGTCAAATGCTTGAAAATTTCACCGGCCATACTCACCTCCTTGAGGTTTATTTAAACTGGTTATTCCTTGGTCGTGGTCGCGGTCAATTCCTCTGCAGTCGAGGTGGCCGCAGTCGAGGTGGCGGTCGAAGTCGCGGTCAGTTTAGCGGTCAGATCCAATAACTGTTGCTTGAACTCTTCCAGCTGTGAGGTGATGCTCGATTTTTCCTGCTCCAGACCGGCGGATTTTGTTTCCAGATTGGAAACGTTATTCCTCAATTCAATCTCTTTCTTGCTGAATTCCTCGCTCTTTTGATTGTAAGCTTCATAAGCGATACCGCCTACGATCAAGAGAGTGATCACCACTGCCACTACCACCGGCCAGGCTGCCGCCTTGGACTGCGCCTTCGGTTGTGCCGCCGGCTGTGGTTTTGCTTGTTTTATGTCTTCTGCCATACTTTTTGACTTACTAGGACTTATGCCCTTATTAATTAATTATTTTTGCCTATCAAGCAATGGGTCTATTATATACCATTTGAAAAAAGAAGGAAAGCCGGCCGAAAGGAGCCGGCTTTCGCGTCTAAAAACTGGGCATGAGATGTTGAAGTTTGATGAAAAAACGGAAAAATTTGTACCAGAACGGTTCGTGCGAGGTGTAGACAACGCCCACACCGACCTCGTAAACCTGCGAACCGATCGCCTCCTTGGCCTTTTTCTTGGCCGATTTGAAGGTTTCAATTCCCTGATAACAGGCCCCATCGGGACAAAAAACCTTGAAATTTCTCTGCTCTTTCATCATTACCCCCTTATTCAGTTGATTGAATATTGATAAAAAAGATCGGCTAATTTTATTATTTCTGCCTCAATTTTAGCACTAGTCTTAATTTTTTTCAACCGGCCGAAATTCTCGCTTAAAACCAACCTCATTATTTTAATTGAATCATCGGAAATCGGCAAGCCGGGCAGTGAAAATTCCGCTTTCGAATTTCTACTGCCCGGCAAGCTCCCGGCGGAGGCCCGACATTTCGGGCAGATTACGCCGCTACGCGCGAAATCAAACTGATTGCCGCCAGGTGATATTTTTTCCCGCCCGAGTACGCAGCGATAAAGTTCCGGTGCCAGACCCAACAGAGACAAAAACTTGAGTGAAAAAAAGGCGGCTGCCAGCCCCGGACTGATCTTACCCGAATTCAATTCGTTGAACAGACTGCAGATAAGCTCAAAAATATTCTCATCCGGCACCCCCTCCTTGACCGCTCGAATTATCTGTTTTGTAGCCGACATCGCTACGCTGACCTTTTCATAATCACTTTTAAGGCGCGCGAAACAATCTGCGCTGACCGCGCTGCCGGCGTAATCATAGTGCCGTCCGCGCACCACCATAATTTCTGTCCGGCACAAGGGCTCCAGGTGCGCCGCCAATTTTGATTTCGCCTTACGCCCGCCGCGAGCGATCAAAAACAGCTTACCGCGATCGCGCGAATAAGCCGTGACTTGCAGGTCGTCTTCCTTATATGGTTGACGATTCAGTATGATTGCTTCTGTGAGATAGGTCTCGTCCATAAAATAATAAATCCTAAATTCAAAGCACTAAATCCTAAACAAATTCAAATGACTAAAATTCAAAAAACAAAACTAATAACGCGCCCGTTTAATAATTATAACATTTGGATTTTGTATTTGTTTAGAGTTTAGAATTTTGAATTTAGAGTTTTCCAATTACGTATTATCCAGCAGCTTTGGTGTAAAAAATGGCATCAAAATTTGGTAAAAATATTTTTACTTCAAATTCGGCAACTCCTTCTCTATTTTCACTTGTCCTTTATCCAGCTGATCAATATAATTCTGCAGGATCACCATCGCCGCGATCGCGTCGCGCTCCTCCGGCCGCCGCTCATTATCATAAAGACTATCTACTGCTGAGCTGGTCAGCCGTTCGTCAAAAATAGCAACGGGATAATTCGTACTTGCCTCAAGCATCCTGATGAATTCGTTCACCTTTTCAGCGGTGTGGCCCGTCTTGCCGGCCATGGTGTACGGCATGCCGACCACCAGTTGGTCCGGTTGTTCGATGGCCAAAAATTCCACCAATTCGCCGAAGCTATAAACGATCGCCAGCGGCATCGCCATCCAGATTTCATTATCCGCAACGGCCAGCCCGATCCGCTTTTCGCCCCAGTCTATTCCTATATATTTGATGATTTTCTTGTCTTTTTGCATGATAATTGAAAATGTAAATATCAAAATGTAAAATGACAATGCAAAAATTAAAATGTCTGGCAACTTACCTGATTAGTTAAAATTTTACATTTTAAACTGTCATTTTGATTTTTGATTTTTCAATTTTACATTATTCCGTCAAAATCTTATGTCCCCGCTTAGTTACCGCTACCGTATGTTCAAAGTGTGCGGAAAGCGAATGATCGACCGTCTTAATGGTCAGGCCGTCCGAAGCCGTATAAACTTGATAGCCGCCGGCATTGATCATCGGTTCTATTGCGATTACCATGCCGGGCTTCAGGGTGATGTCCGCCCGCTCATCAAACGAAAAATTCGGCACGTTCGGTTCTTCATGCACTGCCGTGCCGACGCCGTGGCCGACCAAATCGCGCACTACCGAAAAGCCGTTCGCCAAAACATAATCTTCCACTGCCCGGCCGATGTCGTTTAAAGTACTGCCTGGCCTGACTGTTTTTATTGCTAATTTTAGTGATTTTTTTGTGACTTCCATCAATCTTTTCGCCTCGCTACTGACTTTGCCCACGGCGAAAGTCTCCGCCATATCCGTATAATATCCATCTTTAGCGGGAAAGCGCATACCGACATCGATACCGACGATGTCGCCCTCGCGCAATATCCGCACGGGCATTGCCGGCGCGTGTACCACCTCGTCATTCACGGATATGCAAAGGGCGGTCGGATATGGCTTCTTGTCGTATTTCGATTGATAACCCTTGAACGACGGTTTGCCGCCGGCGCGTTCGATTATTTCACAGGCCAGCCGCTCCAGATCCCGCGTCGTCACGCCCGGTCTGATCTCCTTACCCAAGCGACGCAAAATCTTAGCCAGACGCTTGCCGCCCTGCCGTATGATCTCTATTTCTTTTTCCGTCTTTAGGATAATCATAGTTTATAAAACTCAAAGCACAAATTACAAAACACAAACAAAGAACAGTATTCAAAGCACAAGCAATTCAATTTTTGTGTTCTGGGTTTTGTTTGGGCTTTGTGTTCTGGGTTTTGTGTTTTCTATATCAGCCCTTTCTCCTTTATCTTCCCTTCCAGTTCTTTCCAGACCTCATCAATCGCCGCGTCGCCGTTCACTTCAATCAGTTTACCCTCACTCCGCCAATAGTCAAGCAAAGGCTCGCTCTGCTTGTGGTACAGTTTTAGCCGGTCGGCAATCACTTTCGGTTTGTCGTCGTCGCGTGTATATATCTTTTTCCCGCATAAATCGCAGACACCGGCGCGTTTGGGCGGCTTAGTTTTCAGATTATACACCGCGCCGCACGCACAAGCCCGTCGGCCGCCGAGCCGGGCCTTAATTGCCTTGTCGCTCGAATCGATCAGTACCGCGAAAGCTCTGCCGCCAGCGCGCAAAGCCGGCTTGATCCGGCGCAGTATGAATTCCTGCTGTTCTTCGTTGCGCGGAAAGCCGTCAAAAATCGCGCCGGCGCGCGCGTCTGCTTTTTTCAGCCGATGTTCAACGAATTCAGCCAAGAGTTCGTCCGGCACGAGCTTGCCTTTATCCATATACTTCTTGGCAATCCGCCCGAGCGGACTGTTTTTTTCCAGTTCCGCGCGCAAAAGATCGCCGGTCGAGACCATCGGTAATTTCATCTTATCCGCCAAACGGATAGCCTGTGTCCCCTTGCCGGAGCCCGGAGCTCCGAAGAGGATCAAAAAAGTTTTTGCCATATTTATTTTAATGATTTAATTTATTGTTTTTTCAGAACCCGGAAGCTAGCGGCTTTTGAAAGTCATGATGTTCCGATTCGTCTTGTGCTTTTTCTTTCAGCTTTTTCTTCCTTGCTTCCTCAAGACTGACTACACTTGCCACGCCTCCTTTCGGTTTACCGCTGGCAAAACCGGCCCCTCCCTCGATATGCTGAACCTCTAAATCGCCTTTCTTGGTCAGATTTTGAGCACCACCGCCCCACGGTCCGACAACCAGATTGTTGCCCGCTGATTTTTCCGCCATGCCTTTTTGATATCCTGGCGTATGCGACATCAGCATATCTTGCTTTTTTTTCTCAGTTTCCTCTTTTCTTTTATCAGCTGCGGTCTGCCCCGACCCCAGATTCGCACGATCTCCGAGAACATCAGCAACAAATTTCATCCGTAAATTCCTTTCCTTGATTTTTGCCAACTGTTCCTTACTCGGTCCGGTGCCCTCCGGTGCGATAATATTTAATAATTTTTTAGCGTTAGTATCGTTTAAACCCCACTTTCCGCGGTAATGCTGCAATATCTGTTTCTTACTTTTTAGATTAGCCGCTAAAAAATGCGTCTCCTCCGCGATATGTTCTCGGATTTTCTCAACGTCCGCCATCGGTACGCCCATATGCTTGAGCAAACGTTTCTTGATGTTCTGATTGCCGAGCATCTGATTTGTCAGCTTATACCCCTGGCCGCTTTTCAACGATTTTCGGATGTTTGAAACCGAGTGATCTGAATTTGGTTTAAGAAGTGCCATAAATTTTAATTATTGCTTAATTACCTATTTATCGGTATCGGACACCGATAACTATAATCTATCTTTTTGCTCCTGAATATGCAATCGCCCGAACAATATCCTCCACCTTCGCTTAAGCTTCGGCGGACAAGCAATCTATCTTTTTGCCCCTGAGTAAGCAACAGCCCTCACAATATCCCAATCATTGGATTTGTTAGGCGTGCGCTTAAAAATAAACTTGAAACTCTTGATAGCCGCCTTTTCGCTGTTGAGATTCCGTTTAGCCGGTCTCAGACCATAGGCGATGACGCTGACGGCGTTGTTATCATATTTATTCTCTTTTCTTTTTGGAGCCCGCAGATAGATGGTCTTGAATATCTTTTCTGCCGCCGCTTCGGCCTTGGCGCTCGTCTGTTTTGGCCAGCGGCCATTGCCAATCTTAATTACATCAATCCAGCTCGCCTTATCCTTGGGCAAAGTCCCGAAGGCCGCAAAATACGAACCAACCGCGCCGGCACGTTCACCTGCGCCAAGGATTTTGGTTGAAGCCGTGCCCTCTTGGATGAACAGCGCCAATGCTCTCTTGGCCTGGTCGGACAGACTGACTTTTCCGAGGCTGTTGATTTTAGAATATAGCAGCCTATTGATTTCATTCAAATTCACGAATTGATTCCGATCGTAAACATAGCCGGCTTCGTCGACTACGTTTTGCTCTGTAGCGGGGCTTGAACTGGCTTGTGCTGAATTTGTGGCCGCCGTCGAGGTGGCCGTCGTAGTCGCGGTGTTTGTCATGCTTATGGTCGAGGTGGCCGTCGAAGTCGCCTGATTCACGACCTGACTTGTGCCGCTCGATACTCCGCCGCCGCCAGGCGATCCTGCCGAGCTTCCGCCGCTGGCTGGCGGATTTACTGCTTCGATTGAAAAAGGCGCGACACTTAATGCCAGGCTTGGATTACCTGACGTGTCGGTGACTGTTATATGACAATTGGAGTGCGTTCCGACGGCCAAAGCGTTAAAGGTGATCGTATTATTGCCCGGGTTCGCGTTGGTGGTCGCCGACGCGCAATCTCCGCCGTAGGTGATAGTCCCCGCCTCACTGCTTGAAAAAACGTAGTCAGGGGTGGTGTCAGTCGCGGGCGTGGCGACAGCGGTGATTTGAGCGAGTACCGGAGGCGTTTGGTCGATCAAGACTGGCGCCGTGTAGCCGATCGTTTCATCGCCGCTGACGTACGCGCCCATGACCGAGGCGTAAGCCCCGCCGCGGCCGATGCGCGCCGGCGATCCGGCCTGTAGCTTGTAATCAGCCGCGCTCGCGCCGCCGGCGTTGACGAATTGCGGATCGGCGGTGATGGAATAAGTATCCAGATTGGTCGCCGCGCTCCAGGCGGTAAGAGTGTTGTAATTATACTGATCGTTATAATTCAAATTCCAATACCCTCCGCCGTAATAGGCGTTGTAGTCGGCGTACTCCGGCATCTCGAGTGGATCGGGTGAATTATAATATCTGACCAGGAGCGGATTTCCGCCGCCCGCGTTATAGATGATATTATTAAATACTTCCGTGCCACGCCGACCATGGTAATTGATATGGCCGATAGTGATCAACTGCCCGATCCCTGAATTATAGATGGTGTTATTGTATAATTTGAAATTATACTGGTTGTAATTTCCGGCGTCGGTGGCGTCAAAGACGAACGGGCAATCTTTGATCACGTTATTATAGATTATCTCGTCGGTCGCGTTTTCAAGCTGCCACCAATTAACAAAAGCGGTATGGCCGCAGTTTCTGATGTAGTTGTTGTAAACATATAGATAGTTGGTGCCGATTTTCGTATTGACATGGCTATAGTTATCGTAAAAATCATTATTGTAAATATAAACATGGTCAAAGTCAAAAGACCAGATGGCGGTGGTATTTACGGTCGATTCGATGGCGTTCGGATCGCGCGACATGCCATGCAATTTATTATTGTAAATCGATATGTAGCTGCTTTGAACAATATGGATCAGGGCTCCGTTGGCGTAATCAAAGTGCGATCTTCCGATCAAATCACTATTCGTAACTGCGCAATGATCCGAGAGTTCAAATCGGATAATCGCTGAGGCTTGATAACCATTGTCTTTATCTCTCTCAAAAGTAAAACCGTCCCAAGTGACATAACTATTTTGATGACACCCCGCGGCCGGCCGAGTGTTGTTTTCCGGTGCTACGTGTCCGGTATAAGGCGCATCGTGTATAACGGCTGTTTCACCGGGATAACCCTTGAGAGTTATCGGATTTCCGGATGTTCCATCATTCGCCGGATGCATTTTGGGGTCGCTAAATTGGTTACCTTCGCCCGGTTCGTAAATTCCGTCACGAAAATAGACCGTATCCCCGGCGACCGCGTTCGCCATCGCTGTCTGCCAGGAGCTCGGCGCCAAGATATTGGTCGAACTTGCCCAGGAAGCGCTGCCGTCGGGCGAAACATAATGATCCGCGGCAAAAACCGGACGAAAAAAAACCAAGGCACCGGCTAACACAAATAACATTGTTAAAATTCTTTTCATTTTTATCGTACGAAACTAAGTTTCATATTTATTACTTATATTACCTGAACTTGAACCAGCCGTTCATCTTGAAGTTCCCGTTCAGCCTATAATCCGGTACTGCCCCTGCGTCCTCGTCCGCACCGATGTCCCAGACGCCGGACGGTGGCGTCCCACCTGGTCGATTCTGGCCGTCGATGTCAATCGTGAATGGCAGATATGGGTCGGCCGCCAAACTCACTCCCGTGTCGCGTGCCGCGCGGTCGGTCGGGGCGAGGTGGAAGTCGTAGGTGGAGGAAGCGGCGGTGTTGAGGAAATTCACAACTTTTGCATTTTGCGGATTAGAGCCGGGCGCGTCGGTTTGCGTCGGGCCGGAAAGATTGTTAGTTGAAGTGGCACTAAAGGTACCGTAATAATTATCAGTATTATTGAATGAGATATTATTCTTTGAGATAACCACATAATTGACATAAGCCTGTATGCCCCGATAGCAACCATAGACGGTATTGTTGTAAGCGTAAGTCGTGAATTTGTTGCCAACGATGCAGACCTGATTCGTTGCCGCGTTAAATCCGTAAACTACGTTATTGGAAACCATCACCGATCCGGAAGTGGCTGTTGACAGATAATCCCCGTAGCCATTGAGCCATGTTCCGGATGTCCTGGCGATGCCCCATAAAATATTGTTTTTTACATAAACGTTCGCCGTACCCGATGTCAAGTAAGTCGAGATCGCAAATTTATCACCCGTAATAGCACCAGAGGTGTATCTGATCTGCATACCCTCGATTGTTGCGTCCGGCACTGAAATGGTGATGCCGTTAGTATTACTGCCAATTTCCAGACGGAATTTCGTATCGTCCCACTTGCCCGCGTGTCGTTGGCTCGAGCCAACTTCGGAGGCAGACACGGGAGTATAAACCTTGACGTAGTTCCGGAGGCCGGTGGTCCAAGTATTGATCGTTACCGTGGTTGTATCCGGCGAACTTGAAGCATAGGCCGTGACGAACATGGCGGTGTTACTGGCCACGAGGTCGCGGGCGACCAGGACTTGGCTGCGCAGGCCGGCGGTGATGCTTTGGTTGACCGTCGCGGTGGTCTGCGTCTGCCAGTTATTTAATAAGGTATGCGCGCGGTAGATGCTGGCTGCGGCCGTTGTAGTGGCGACAGGCAAGCTACCGGTAGCACTTACAACGCTATACTCGGTCGAGCTTGAACGGCCAGTGATAAAGGCGAGGGTCAGCGGCGAACCATACTGGATCACATCGCCTACGCCTACGTTAGTTGCAAGTGCCGAGTTAAAAGTTGCGAGAGATGATGAGGTAGAATTTACGATCGAAACAGTCGCCGCGCCTGAATTCAAATCTCCGGTATAGTTTCCCACCGACCGATACATAATCGTTGCGCCCTCGTCCGCGCCGATGTCCCAGCTAAGGCCACCCGCTGAGGAGGTTGCTTCTGCGCCACGCGCTTGGCCGTCAATATCAACATAAAATGGTGACGTGGTTGAAGTTGATAAATCAACCCCCGCATCCTTGGCCGCGGTATCGGTCGGGGCAAGGTGGAAATCTTCGTTCGCTTCGTCGACGAACGCGAAAGTTTGACTGATTTTATTATGCGTTCCCTGATCTATATCATCTGTTCCGTCGGTAGCATTGTAGTCCGTACCGACTCCAAAAGTCCCAAAATACGCAATTGTATCATCGCTTCCTTTGACAAGATTGTTTTTTGCGATGACTCCCGAGTTACCAGCAATACCATTTTCACAGTTCACAATAGTATTATTATAAACCTCCCAATCTTGCCCAGCGAATGAAAGATTGATCGCATTATCGTTTGAGCCAGAACCGTTTCCCCAGCCATAAAATATATTATTCCAAAGCTTTCCATCATGGTTTATTCCCCCAGAGGCGTAGCTATGAGCATCTATGCCTGCAGCTGCATAACCGGCTGACAGTCCGGTTATATCTGCCTGGATTATATTATTTGATATTCTAATATCCGATGTTTTGCCAGGACTATCCGGGCGAGTAGAGATTCCGACTGGCCAACTTGCACCGCTTGCAGTTAATTTCATTTGCAGTCCGTCAAAACGCACATAATCTTCCTCATTTACTATTAAGTAATAGCTGCCATCAAGCCTATATTTATCATTATCCCACTTACCCTGATGTCTCGCCGCCGTCGTGGTATATATATTAATATAGTTGGTCTGCCCAGTTGACCAGCCAGTAAAAGTGAAGGGTGTCTCATCCGCCCCAGCCCACGCCCCGTCAATCTTGGCGGTGGCAATGGCGGGGTTGCCGGCGTTAGAGATAATGGCGTAGTTGGAAGCCGACGAACCGCCTTGGATGTAGACGGTTTCACCGGATATAAATGTGGATGAAGCGATATTATATAATAGTATCTGCGTTGAAGTTGAAACCGAGCCGACGGTGGTGCTAGCCATGGCGCCGGAGGTGAGGCCAATTATGCTTGAGTTCGCCGGAATGGTGCCGCTGGCCGAACTTAAACTAAATACTGCGGTGGTGGTCGTCGCCAAATCAACCTGGTTCGCGGCTTCCCAAGCGGACAAGGTGGAAAAGTTCCCGCCCGACTCCATAACAGATGTCACATACTCCACACTCGCCTCGTCCGCCCCGATATCCCACTGCCGGCGGGCTTGGCCATCTATATCGTCCGTGAAAGACAGGTTTGTATCAGTTGCCGGCGTGCTCGTTCCCGCGTCCAGCGCTGCGGTATCGGTTGGGGCGAGATGGTAATCGTTGTTGGCAGCGTCGACGAACTGCACCACCTTGCTCGTCGTCGCAAAAGTCGCATTCGGCGCATCACCGGCGATACTTGATATATTATAATCGGACGTATCCCACGAACCACCATTATTTACGAAACCATCACCTGAATTTTGTACTAAATTATTTTTTACATAGTATGTACCGTTAAAATTAATTTGAACTCCGATATCGCTATTATCTATTGTATTATTATATATATATGTACTTAGGCCTCTTACATTAATGGCTTTTTGATTATTGTTATACTTAATATCATAAATTAAATTATTCCAAACATAATTTACGCCTTGAGTATACCCATCCATATCAATACCATAATATAATCCGCCTGTTGGGGTACCAACTAACTTTATAATATTATTGCTTATATACATACCTGATCCATCGGAAACCCTATCATCAATTCCTTTTGAATCCCCTCCATTTGTAGCGGCCATAGCAATTTGTATTCCATCTACCCTCACATTTTGAACATTGATTACAATTCCTCCAGTCCAATTGATACCGCTAATATTATATTTGCTATCGTCCCATTTCCCTTGATGTCTTTGACTCGCACCGACTTCCACGGATAAAACTGGAGTATAGATTTTTATATAATTCTGCACTCCGGTAGACCAACCGGAGATACTCACCTCGCCATCCGTCGTGGTGCCGTTTGCATAGGCGGCGATGTTCCATTGTTCGTTGTAAGTGACAATGTCCTTGCCAACATCATCCGTAGCGGCCGTACCGCCGGCTGTCCAATTATCGAAATTGCGGATGGTGTCGTTGATGATGCCACTGTTTTCTATTCCAGCCTCAGCGTTAGCGAGTGTTGTGTACGCACGGTAAATAGACCAACTCGTGTCGGCAGAAACCGCCGTTGGCAAGGTGCCGCTGGCGGTTTTGACGGTATAGACGGTTGAGCTTAAGCGGCCGTGGATGAAGGCAGTGGCGGTCGCCGTGCCACCGGTGTTGTAGATGATGACGTCGCCCACCCCGATATTATTGGCCAGCGCTGTGGTGAAAGTAGCAAGCGAGGTGCTGCTGGAAATACTTAGCGCGTTTGAAGCGCCCGAGCTGAGGGCAACCGAAGCTCCAGGAGCTATCGAACGATAAATCTTCGTGGCCGTCTGATCAGCGCCGATATCCCAATTTAAACCTATGGTCGAGGTAGCGGGGCGCGCCGCACTATCAATGTCGTTCGTAACATTTATATTGGCATCATTATACAAATTTACCCCCGCCCCCCTGGCACTTGTGTCCGTATCCGCCAGATGGAAATCTTCCGATCCGGTCGTGGAAGAAACAAAATTAACCACCTTAGCGTTCTGCTGATTTGACCCGGGCGCGTCAGTTTGCGTCGGACCAGAAATATTATATGTAGACGAGGCGTTGAATGAACCGGAATAATTATCGGTATTATTATATGAAATATTATTTTTAAACGTGCCGTTTGAGCCACAGGCGTTGATAAACCCATAATAATTTCCATAAGAAGTGTTATCAAAAAAATAATTTTTTCCGTGGCCATTATCACAATTGGCGAAACCTCTTGAGGTGGTTGTTCCGTTTACAAAACCATAAACGATATTATTCCACACTTTGAGCATCCCCGCGCTGCTGCTCTGCCCTGCGATTCCTCCACCCGCACCCACGCCTGTCAATATACCATTTACAATATTATCAGATATATTAACCTCCCCGGATCCTACATTTCTAATTGCATATGACGAATTGCTTAGGGATGACGTAAGTTTTAATTGAAGGCCGCTGATTCGTACATAATTTGTAAATATATCGATCATTTGACCGGCAGATACGGAAAAATTCTTATCCATTCTGTATTTGGTATCATCCCATTTCCCCTGATGCCGCGCTGTGGCGGTCGTATAAATTTTTACATAGTTGTCCGCGCTGGTCGTCCAGCCGTTTATCGCAACGGCTGTAGTGTCAGGGTTCGCCCAGGCGCCGTCTATTTTGGCAACGGCGATGGGTGAGGCGCCGAGCTGATCGGCGGTACCCGAGGCGGTCCAGTAGTTTGAGCCGTTTAACTGCCAGGTATCGCCGTTTTGGACATTGAGCGGCGTAGTGGTGCCGGCGATTGATTGCAGCAAAATTTGTGATGAGGTGGTGGCTACGACTACGCCAGTGACGCCGGTCGAGGTCGCGCCGCGATATAGCGTCAAAGTTGCGCCGTCCGCCCAAGTACCGGTGCGCGCGCCGGAGAAAACGCGGGTAGAGGTAGCGGTGAGATCCGAATTGACATCACTTTCCCAAGCAGAAAGAGTGGACTTGTCCATCGTGGCACAATCTCCGCCCGCCGAAGAGTTTTCGCAAATCGTTGAGATGAACTCCGTCGGCACTTCGTCCGCCCCGATGTCAAAAGCAGCGCCTCGATAGCTGCCATCGATATCTTTCCCCTCTGTCATTCCGAGCCCCAGCGATGAATCTGCGTTCAAATTCGTTCCCGCGTCTTTGGCCACGGTGTCGGTGGGCGAGAGATGGAAATCATTATTAGCCGCATCAACAAAAGCAACAACCTTATCCTGATAGCTCGCCCCGTCCGGCGAGGTGTCGTCAGAAGAAATATTGTTTGAATGATCGTAAGTATTCAGATTCGCACTACCGTAAGTATAATAATCCGTTGTTCCAGCTCCGGAAGAAAGATTATTTTTCAATCTTAAAATTTTATCCCCTGTCGCAGTGGGCTCAACGGCATACGAAATACCTTCAGCATAACAATTAATGGTCGAATTATTATAAACGATTGCGCTCCCTAACATTCCTGACCAAATATTTATCTGTATTCCACTATATAACTCATAAAAAATATTATTCCAAATTTTTACAACCGCCGTTCCGTTGTTTCCGCCCACGCCAAACTCAAAACCATTATTGTTTACGTCGGTTTTGCCGACATCACCGGGACCTTTTACTAAATTGTGTGCAAAATTAATTTCGCCTCCAGTGTTTGAATCAAGACTTAACGAGACATTTCTATTTTCACCGTCATTGTTATTATATGCATTTTGAATTTGCAACCCTATAATTCTTGAATAGGGCTCTGAAATTATTAAAGGATAGTTCCATTGGAGATTAGTGATTAATCTATACTTCCCGTCATCCCACTTCCCATTATATCTGGCTGCGGCTGTCGTATAAATATTGATATAATTGGTCGGTCCAGTCATCCAACCGTCAATCGTGACAACGGTCGTATCCGGATTAGTCCACGTCCCATCAATCTTCGCCGTGGCGATCGCGGGGTTGCCGGCGTTCGAGAGGATGGCGTAATTCGAAGTAGTGGCGCCGCCTTGGATATAAATACGCTCACCGGAGATGAAAGTTGAGGAAGCAATATTATAGAACAGTATTTGAGTTGAGGTGGAAAGCGAACCGACGGTGGTTGAGGCGACCGCGCCGGAGGTAAGGCCCATCACGCTTGAGTTCGCCGGAATCGTGCCGGTGGCCGAGCTCAAGCTAAACACCGCAGTAGAAGTCGTGGCCAAATCAACCTGATTTGCCGCCTCCCAAGCTGAAAGAGTGGAAAAGTTACCGCCCGACTCCATCACGCTCGTCACATACTCCACGCTCGCCTCGTCTGCCCCGATGTCGAATCCGCCTTGGGCGGACCACCTCCTTAGTTGCCCGTCGATATCGTCGGTAAAAGACAAATTCGTATCGGTCGCGGGAGTACTCGTCCCCGCGTCCAGCGCGGCAGTATCGGTCGGGGCGAGATGGAAGTCGTCGTTGGCGGCGTCAACAAAAGAAACGGTTGCTGTGGCAGAATGTGAACCTGGTGCATCACCGGCAATGTCGGAAATATTGTAATCGGAAGAAGCTTCAATAATATCAAAACCATTACTAGTGTTTTGAGCTATGTTATTTATTGCATTAAAATTTCCGTTATAAAGACTCGCATAGCCAACTGAGCAATTATAGACAGTGTTATTATAGACATATGATTGCGCATTTCTGATTTGGATTCCCTTCGCGGTTGTTCCGCCAAATCCGTATACTATATTATTCCAAACATGGACTGTACCCGAAGTATAAGTATCGATATAAATTCCAGCGGTGGATTGGTCTGTATTTGTAATATTTACTCCCCTAATTATATTATTTGAAACTTGTCCATAATCAGAAGTATACTGGTGAGAATAGAAAATTCCGATCACATAATAAGTGGATGCGTTTCTCATATCTATTTGGAGGCCTTCAATTTTAGTAAAATTTGCTTGAACATCTATGCCTATGCCCTGCCAACCAGTAGCACTATAAGATATATTATATTTATTATCATCCCACTTCCCAAAATGCCTTTGGCTAGTCCCGACTTCGCTGGTTAAATAGGGTGTATAAATTTTAATAAAGTTTTGGGCACCCGTGGTCCAACCGTTAATTTCTGTATTTGCCCCATCCGCGGTCGTACCGTTGGCGTAGGCGGCGATATTCCATTGAGTATTACTCGCGACTAAATCCGCGCCGCCGGTCCAGGCGTCAAAGTTGCGGATGGTCGCGTTCGCGATCCCGGTGTTCTCGGTACCGGCTTCAGCGTTGGCGAGCGTGGTGTAGGCGCGATAAATTGACCAGCTTGTATCGGCGATTACCGCGGTCGGTGCGGTGCCGGAGGCGGTTTTTACCGTGTAGACGGTTGATGATGAACGGCCGTGGATGAAGGCCGTGCCGGTCGCCGTGCCGCTGGTGTTGTAGATAATCACATCCCCTACCCCGATGTTGTCCGCCAGCGCGGTTGCAAAAGTTGCGAGCGAGGTGCTACTGGATATACTAAGCGCATTTGAAGCGCCCGAGCTGAGGGCTACCGAAGCTCCGGGAGCTATAGACCGATAAATCTTCGTGGCCGTCTGGTCAGCACCGATATCCCAGGCTAGTCCCGAAGCAACGGTCGGCCGTGCGGCCGAATCAATGTCATTCTGCACGCTAGATGTGGCATCGTTATACAAATTCACTCCCGCCCCCTTGGCGGTTGTATCGTTGTCCGCCAAATGAAAATCATAAGTAGAGGAGGTGGCCTTGTTAATGAAGCTTACAATTTTACTTGTTGTAGCGAAGGTCAAATTAGGTGAATCCCCCGCAATATCGGAGATGTTGTAATCGGAGGAGGTAGCATAGGTTCCTTTATAACAATCTCCGCTAGTACAATTTTGCACTATATTATTTTTAGCATAAACACGTGCTCCACCGTCCGCAGAAATTCCTCCATAACAATTATAAATAGTATTATTATAAGCGTAAATTTTACCATAATTGTTGCTCATCCAAATTCCATTATTGTTATTATTTGCTGCCTGATTGAAATCATAAATGACATTATTCCATGCCCTGAGTATTTGGGTTGAAACAGTCGGAGACCAAAGTTCAATACCAAAACTTTGAGAGGAACCGCCCGTTGCACCGGTGGCGTTCAAGATATTATTAGATATTCTGACATCGGCGTTTTCAGAATTCGAGCCAAAATCTAAAGTTATTGCTCCTAAACTCGCCTGGCTCTGACGGTTGTCTCGTAGTTGAAGTCCGTCAATCCTGACGTTCCCTTCATTTACCCGGATGTTGGCAACACCGCCACCGGACGAGTAAACATTCCTGTATTTTGTATCGTCCCACTTGCCGTTATGCCTCGCGAGAGCGGTGGTGTAAATTTTAATATAATTATCATAACTCGTTGTCCAATCGGTTATCGTTACCGCGGTCGTATCAGGATTCGCCCAGGCGCCATCTATCTTGGCGATGGCGATCGGCGAGGCGCCAAGTTGATCTTTGGTGCCGGAGGCAGTCCAGTAATTAGAGCCATCATAGCGCCACTGGTCGCCACTTTGGACATTCAACGGAGCGGTGTCGCTGACAATGTTTCGCAGAAGTATCTGCGAGGAGGTAGTCGCAACGGCTACGGCCGTATCGCCGGTCGAGGAACCGTTCCGATATAGGGTCAAGGTAGTGCCGTCCGCGAAGCTGCCGGTGCGCGTGCCGGAGAAGACCCTGGTGGTGTTGGCGGTCAAGTCAGAATTAACATCCGCTTCCCAAGCAGATAAAATATTATAATTTAAATTCGCGCAATCACCGCCTGCGCCGGTGTCTTCGCAAATAGTAGAAACAAACTCGGTTGGCACTTCGTCGGCCCCGATGTCCCAAGCCGCCCCGCGATACGAGCCGTCGATATCCTGAGTGAACGGCATATACGCGTTTTCTCCACCCGCCACATTCCCGCCGACCCAATCGTCCATAATCATTCCGCTTGATGATTCCCAGACCATTATCCCCGGACCGCCTCCTGATTGATAGGTGGAATCGGCAAGGTCCGAACCGATCTGCACGCCGTTCTTCCACACCCTGATCACTTGCGACGGACCACTGTTATGAATGGACATTTTCAATACATCGCCCGACACGAAACTATCCGACCATTGGGTCAAAAGATTGGAATAGCCGCCAGTCGAGTTTATCCGGTAAAAATAAACTACTGACCCATCGACCTGGATAGAATAGCCGGAATATCTTGTCGCCTCGGGAACAACCCTGACCAACAGGCCGGCCCAATGGCTGCCGGTTGGCGTATATGATAAAGTTATTTGAGAGTATTGGTTATCGGAAAACGTATCGGCATTCCAATATGATCCGTTGTCAGTATTAGTGGTTATTGCCCTAGAAGAGCTGGACACGATCCTAAGGCCGCTCAACCCGGGTAACGAACTCCAATTCCCGGCCATCGGATTCTGGTTGGCGCGATTGAAATTATCTGAAGCCACCTGTGTCCAGGTATACTCTGAGGCGGTTCCTGCATCCTTGGCCACGGTGTCGGCAGTCGACAGATGGAAGTCGCTTTGCGCGGAGTCAGCGAAAGAAACAGTCTTATTCTGCAGATTAGCATCCGGCGAGGTATTATCCACGGAAATATTATTTGAGTGATCATAGGTCGCAAGGTTCTCTTCATACACAAAAGAATAGTTAGTATTACTTCCCTGAACGAGATTATTTTTTAATTTCAAAACTCCGACCGGTCCCGATGATCTCACGGCAAAATCTATGCCAATATTCTTCGGATTTATAACCGTATTGTTGAATACATAATAATTTGCTGTGGGGTATGTATCCCAGGGAGTTGCTTGAATGCCGGCGTATGCGTCATAAATAATATTATTCCAAATCTTTACAATAGTATTCTGATTTATAATTTCAGCATTGATTCCGTCTTGATATGAACTGCTAAAAATCGGATCAAAACGAATGATATTATTACTAATCTGATACTCACCTTGATTACTGCCGTTGTTGCTTACAGTTACTCCCGCCGGCTGATCTGTCGTGGCGGTGTTATATACTTGAAGACCATCAATTCGTACAAAATCGGAATACGCACTAATACCGGTACCATAAACCCAGCTGCCTTCCAGACGATATTTCGATGCATCCCACTTCCCATTATGTCTGGCGGCCGTGGTGGTATAGATCCGGACATAATTATTCGGCCCGGTTCCCCAGCCGTTAACACCAAGGTTTGTGGAATCGGTATCTGTCCAAACGCCGTCTATCTTGGCTGTTGCGATTGCTGGGTTGCCGTAATTTGAAAGAATCGCATAGTTGGAAGTGGTCGCTCCACCCCTGATGTAAATCCGCTCGCCACCGATGAAGGTTGAAGAGGCGATATTATATAGTAATATCTGAGTTGAAGTAGAATATGCGCCCACGGTCGTTGAGGCAACCGCGCCGGAGGTCAGACCCATAATGCTTGAATTTGCTGGAATGGTGCCGGAGGCAGACGAGAGCGAAAACACGGCAGTAGAGGTCGTTGCCAGATCAACCTGGTTCGCCGCTTCCCAGGCAGACAGGGTGGAAAAATTCCCGCCCGCCTCCATCACGCTGGTCACATACTCCACGCTCCCCTCATCCGCCCCGATGTCCCATTGCCGGCGCCATTGACCGTCGATGTCGGTGTTGAAGGATAAATTTGAATCGGTTGCCGGCGTAGATGTGCCCTGATCTAAAGCCGAGGTATCGTTTGGGGCGAGGTGAAAGTCGCTGCCTGCGACATCGACAAAAGCCACCGTTTTATTCTGATAAGTCGCATCCGGCGAGGTGGCGTCAGCTGACAGGTTGTTACTGGTAGTGGCACTGATATATCGGTAATCGATGAAGCTAGAATTTAAGGCGTAATTATAAGATAAATTATTCCTGATAATAATCGTGTCGGCCCCGCTGCCCTGCTGGATTCCGGTGTAGGAGTTATATACGGTGTTGTTGTAACAAAGCATCTTGCCGTCGTCCAATAGTATGCCGGAATGGGATGTTTCGGCACCATTGCTGAAGCCGTAAACTACATTATTCCAGATTTTCGTCGAATTACTGTCGTTTGAAGTCTGCGGCATCGCGTTTATGCCGGCGGAGCCGCTGGTGGCGCCGGAAATCACGCCGGCGACAAGGTTGTTCGAAATTTGTACTTCGCTCTCAGCTCCGACGGCATCGTTAAAGATGCCAGTATTGCTGCTGCCAGTCGTGTTAATTGTGAGTTTCACCTGCAAGCCATCAATCCGGACATAGTTCGCTTGATTTCTGATGATTGCAGCTCCAGGGTTTGTTGCCTCCAGATGATATTTATTATCATCCCACTTACCTTGATGGCGTTGTGAGGTGCCCACTTCAGTTGCTGCGGTCGGAGTATATATCCGCAGATAATTATCACTATCCGTTGTCCAACCAGCAATAGTGACAACGTCAGTATCCGCCGTCGTATCGTTTGCATAGGCGGCGATGTTCCACTGCTCATTATTCGCAACCAAGTCGCGGCCGCCGGACCAGCTGTCGAAGTTACGTACGGCAATATCTATATCAACATTCTCTGTCCCTTCTTCGGCATTATACAGCGAGGTATAGGGGCGGAAAACTGACCAATTCTGGTCGGCGACGGACATGTTGTTCGGCGAACCGCCAGCTGCAGTCTGTACGCTGAAGGTAGTTGAACTTATGCGTCCGGAGATGAAGATGATAGAGTCTATGCTATTATTGTTATCCGAGTCGTATTGGATCGCATCGCCCACGCCCACATTATCCGGCAGGGCTGAGGCAAAAGTGGCGCGCGAGGTAGTGCTGGCGATGGTGAGGTTGTTGCCTGTACCGACCGCTATCGCACCCCAGGAAAGAGGGCTTACTGATCTATATATAGTTCTCACCGGCGCATACTCATCCGCGCCGATGTCCCAAGTGAGTGCTGGAATCTCGCCGGGGCGCGTCTGGCCGTCAATGTCTGTCGAGAAGGCGAGGTACAGGTCGGAAGCTAAACTTACGCCTTGATCACGGGCGTTAGTGTCGGTACTTGATAAATGAAAATCACCAGTTGAAGTGGAAACGAAAGTCACGGTTTTGCTCGTAGTCGCAAAAGTCGCGTTCGGCGCATTGCCAGCGATATCGGAAATATTGTAATCAGAGGATGAGTTAAACGATCCGCCGCCAGCTACAAATCCGTTTATAGAACCTTGAGATATGTTGTTTTTTACAAATGCTACCGTTGCACTATCTACTAATACGATACTTCTATTCGCACCGATCAAAGTATTGTTGTACAAATATGCTCTCTTGCCCTTAAGCCAAAGCGCGTCGCTGGTGCTGCCGATGTTATAAAATACATTGTTCCAGGCATACAGATTGACATCCGAGTCATCTGATTGCATACCGAATTGCCAATAGGTAGGACTATTATGCCCTTTGTATATATTATTGCTGAATTTGATTGTATTGTTTTGATTTATGTTGTTGATGTATATGGCGCCATTTGGACTGGTAGGAGCCAGGGTGGCGAATTGCAAACCATCTACCTCGACAAAATCTTCGTCGATCCTAAAGACGTTGTTATCAGTAACTTCCGCTCTGTACTTGGTCGTGTCGTATTTTCCCCTGTGCCGTGCGGCTGAGGTGGTATAGATTTTTATATAATTATCGGCGCCGGTTGTCCACCCGGTTATATCAACCGAGGCTGTTTCCGGACTCGCCCATGCGCCATCTATCTTGGCAACAGCTATCGGTGAGGCGCCGAGCTGGTCTAAAGTACCGGAGGCGGCCCACCAATTATTGCCATCAAACATCCACCTATCGCCATTCTGAACATTGACAGGCGTGGTCGTGCCGGAAATATTTTGCAACAAAATCTGTGAAGATGTAGTTGCAACTACGATGCCCGTTATTCCTGTGGAGGTAGAACCATGGTAAAGCGTAAGTGTTGCGCCGTCCGCCCAACTGCCGGTGCGCGAACCGGAAAATACTCTGGTTGAGGTGGCGGTCAAGTCAGAATTGACATCAGCTTCCCAACTGGCCAGCGTGGACTTGTCCATGGTGGCACAACTTCCGCCCGCAGTCGTGCTTTCGCAAATGGTAGACACGAACTCGGTCGGCACCTCGTCAGCGCCGATATCCCAGGCCGCCCCGCGATATGAGCCGTCAACGTCCTGGGTGAAACTTAAGTTGCTGTCCCACAAAATCGTGCTCGTCCCCGCATTCTGCGCGGCAGTGTCGGAAGTCGACAGATGATAGTCGTTGTTAGCCAAATCAACAAAACTCACCGTAGTCGTACCCTTATCATGGCCGCCACCGGTAGTATCGTCAGCGATGTTGGAAATATTGTAATCGGACTCAGAGTCAAAGGTTCCGTTATAACCGTTGCTAATAACTTGAACTAAATTATTTTTTGCTACCGTCGTAACATAATAACTGTCAGTATATATGCCCATATAACTATCAGCTATTGTATTATTATAGATATAGCCGTACTGCCAATTTCCTTGGATATATATACCGCCCAAATCCCAATTAGACCCATTCACGTAGCCATAAATTATATTATTCCAAACTCTAGCAGCCTTGCCGGTACCGTCGGGGGAATAACCGAAATGAATGCCATATGTGTTGTGAATAGTGCCGGACGGTGCTGCATGAATTATATTATTGCTTACGCGAACGTCAGCCGGATTACCGGGTATTACATTTATACCGTCGTTACTGGTTTCAAAATCTGAATTGCCAATATATATCTGCAGCCCATCTATCCTGGAATATGCTTGTTCATTTTGAATGGCTCCATAAGAAGTATAATTATCCCAAAGCTCCAACCGGTATTTAGAATCATCCCACTTGCCGTTGTGCCGTGCAGTTGGGGTTGTGTAGATGCGTATATAATTATATGGACCGTCACCGAAGCCATTGAGCACGACCGGAGTCTCATCCGCACCCGTCCACGCACCATCAATCTTGGCGGTTGCGATGGCCGGGTTGCCGGCGTTTGAAAGGATGGCGTAGTTTGAGGTAGTGGCGCCGCCTCTGATGTAAATACGCTCGCCGGAGATAAAAGTTGAGGAAGCGATATTGTATAATAAAATTTGGATTGAAGTTGAGGCGGCGCTGGAACCGACAGTGGTGCTCGCGACCGCGCCTGAGGTGAGGCCGACGATTGAGGAACCGATCGAAATTATGCCGGTGGTGGTTGAGATGGAAAATACCGCAGTAGTGTTGGTCGCTAAATCAACCTGATTCGCCGCTTCCCAGGCTGACAAAGTTGAAAAGTCTCCGCCCGCTTCCATCACGCTAGTCACATACTCCACGCTTCCCTCATCCGCTCCGATGTCCCACTGACCGCGCGTCTGACCGTCGATGTCGGTGTTGAAGTTTAATGACGGGTCAGGCAAACTCCCGCCATACCAGTCGTCAAGTTGCATCGCATCATCACTGGCAGATATGCCTATATATGCTCCATAATTGGAAAAATTAGAGCCGCCATATCCGGATAAAGAAAGCGTGGCATCGGGCGTGTCTCCTGCCGAATCCCATCCCTCCGAGGAGATGGGAGTGTTTTTTGTCGGATTTTTCCATATTCTGAAAGTTGTATTTATTCCTGTTCCGGTGACTGTAGCGGCGATAGCATCGCCGTTCACGCAGGTAAACGATGTCGTTGATGCATAATCATCTGCCCATCCACC